>Ga0316208_1001278_pt1 | contig 24476 bp, 22 predicted proteins | sample 3monopyrite_MG_FD_204944 | JGI IMG/M metagenome (GOLD analysis project Ga0316208, IMG submission 204944) | Microbial mat bacterial communities from mineral coupon in-situ incubated in ocean water Damariscotta River, Maine, United States -... | ecosystem: Environmental > Aquatic > Marine >... | reverse complement strand
CCCGCCGTCCCGCAGCGTGCCACGTTGCCGATCCCGAGGTCCGGACGTGGCAGGATCGTCGCATCCGCCTGCTCTGGCAAGAACCGTTCGCCGACCACGGGGCCGTATACTACATACACCGTGTCCAATTCCTTGAATGGCATGCAGTAGTCGGTGATACCGTCGCCGTTGTAGTCCCCCGGCTGGGCTCGGGGGGGACGCGCACCAAAGTTGTCCAGCTCCCAGCCCGGCGTCACCACATTCGGCGGTGAACGAAGAATGCCCACGTAGTCATTCGTCGTGACCTCACCGACCGGCTCCTCCACATACAGACCCAGCGAGACCCCCGATGCGTTCGGCTCCCATCTGCGGTCCAGCCCCACCAGCCAGCCCGGTGTGTCGACATCCAGGGACACCGGCCAGACGCTATAGGACCACACCGCCTGTGGATTTCCCTCCTCCTCGAAGTCGAGCTCGTCGAAGAGGTAGTTGTCCAGCACAGCGACCTCGAACTCCGTCGCCGGGACCGTGCCCGTGCCGGGCTCCCAAGCCAAGATCCCCACCCGGTTCGCCCCCCCGGCGGCGATGCGATCCCCGGCACACCCCACCCCCGATGGCGTGCTATGTACGTCTCGATAGGTGTACGCAGTGGGCCTGCGCCACGGGCTCGGCGGCCCCTCGAACACCAGCACCGCCTTTCGCGGGATGCCCCCGGGGGTGGGAAGCCATATGAGGGTCACGATCTCGTTGGCACCGTCGCCGTCGAGGTCGCAGGAGGCGTCGAGGTCCCACCCCATGAGCATAGAGTACGACTGCAGTCCCCGAGGCTGAAGGCGCACATCCGCACTCTCCAACGTCCGGTAGCCTCGAATCCGAGGCACGGGCTCCGAGATGTCGTAGGTTGGCGGGGGAGTCGGCGGTGCCACAGGAGGAAGGAACGGCTCCGCCCTCGGCGTGCACCCCTGAAGCCACACTCCGAGGACGACCGCGATCACTGTACCCACCCGTCCCGGAAGAACTGCCAGATCCGCGTCGCCGTCAGCAGGTCGCTCACCGTTGCCTGAAACTGGAGGGGCATGATTGGCTCCTTGAGTGAATAGTTGAGTAGCACGGCTCCCACCCATGCGGGGGCTACCGCTTCGGCCGGGTTCGGCTCCCAGAGTCCCTGCCAACCGATGTCAGCGACTCCGCACGCCCCCGTCGAGGACAACGACGCCCTCAAGAGCACCGCCCCTGTTCCAAGCGCCCCCGTGCACACGAAAACCCGGGTAGTCGCTCCGCAAGCCCCCTCCCGTGGTCAGCTCCAGCGGGCCGGCAGCTTCATCAACCATCCCCAGGTGAACCACTTGTGGACCTGGACCTTGTCCCGCAGCCGGGTGTTGATCATCATCGCGATGATCATCGTGCTGAACAAGCACCACACAGCGGGGCGCTCGTTGACATCGGTGGTGGTGAGGGCGGCCGCAAAGGGCCCTACGATGGCGTGGTAGAGCGACCACCGCCACGACCCGTACAGCGCGGGCAGCACGAAGGCGACCGCCAGGTAGTAGTTCCAGCGCTCGTTGAAGCCGTTGAGCAACACCTCCCACGCGATATGCCACTGGCCCGGATAGGCGCAGGTGCGGTCGTGGCTACACAGCGCTGTGCCCAACAGGCATCGGCCGAACACGCTGTACTCGGGCACGAGTCGTATCAAACAACTCAAGGTGCCCAGCGCGCAGAAGAAGTACACATAGCCCTTGATCCGCTTCTTGATCTCGGGGTCGATGAACTCCATGCCGATCATATTGATGAACCACACCTGGAACGAGATGTGGATGATCGCGAGGTAGGTGAGGATGGGGTTCATGGGATGGGTGCAGTCGTCGACCACCAGATAGGTCACCGCCTGCAGGCCCTCCATCAGCACGAAGTAGGCCGTGGGGAGCCAGAACTCCAGCCTCTCCCCTCGCCGATAGAGGAAGTACGCACTGGAGAGCCCACCGACCGCTACCGCCGCACTGGCGGGCCCACTCCAACACATCTACAGCCATCCATCCAGGCCGCGTCAGTGGGCCACGCCGGGGGATAACCCTAGATTTCGTCTTCGGGCCACTCGGGCGGGTCGTCTTGTTTGGGGCTGTAGGCCACCAGCTCGCAGGAGTCCACGGTGGTCTTGCCGGACACATCGACCGAGAGCTGGCCTGCGATGGTCTTCTTCCCGTCGGCCAGGGCGACCGGAGCGCGCAGGTTGAAGGTGTAGGCCTTGCCCTTCATCCGCCAGAGAACCCGTGCGAGCTTGGTGGAGCGAGCGATGGCCGCACAGGACTCGGGGGCGACCTTGCCGGTGGACAGGTCGACGGTGACCCGGGGATCGGCCCCGATGCGCTTCATCGAGTCGGCATCCCCGACCTTCCACACCCGAGCTTCTTTGACCGTGACAGTCTGGGCGAAGGCAGCACCTGGGGCGATAAGAACCCCGACAAGTCCAAGGACCGACCAACCACTCATGCGCACCTCCACGCCCCGAACGCCCCAGAGCCAGCCCATCTTCCCATAGATCTACACTGTAGCGGTGTCCTCCACCCTCGCCACCACCCGCAGCCTCGTCCTCCGCTCCCTCGGAGGGGCCGCTCTCGTGGCATTTTCCAGCTTGTGGCTACAGATCGACGGACTCATCGGGTCGAACGGGATCCTGCCCCTTCGCGACCACCTCGATCAGATCGCGGGCACCGCCGAGGGCAATCCATTCTGGGACGCGCCGACCCTGTTCTGGTGGTGGCCCACCGACACCGCACTTCATGTCGGTTGTGGGCTCGGGTGCGCCCTATCCATCGCGCTCATCGCGGGCTTCCCCATCGAAGGCCCCGTGCTGCTGGGGCTCTGGGCCCTGTACCTATCACTCTCCCACGCCGGGCAGGTCTTCCTCGGCTTCCAGTGGGACACCCTGCTGCTCGAGACCCTGGCCGTCTGCACCCTCATCGCCCGCTGGCATCCCCGCAGCCCGAGAGAGCCCTCTGTGCTGGGGATGTGGGTGCTCCGACTGCTGCTCTTCAAGCTGATGCTCGGCAGCGGCCTGGTGAAGCTCACCAGCGGCGACCCTACCTGGTGGGACGGCACCGCGCTCTCCTATCACTACTGGACCCAGCCCCTGCCCAACCCCCTCTCCTGGTGGATGCACCACGCACCGATGGGCTGGCACAAGCTCGAGACCTGGGCAACCCTGATCATCGAGATCCCCCTGCCCTTCCTCATCTTCGCGGGGAGGACTGGGCGGGTCATCGCCTTCATCGGCTTCAGCCTGGTGCTCGCCATGTTGTTCTTCACGGGGAACTACGGCTTCTTCCAGATCCTGTCGATGGTGCTGGTGTTCAGCCTCCTCGACGATGGGCAGCTCCGTTGGCTCCAACGACGAGTCCTCCGCCCCAAGCCCCCCGAACCCCCGTGGATTCGCGACTCCCGGACCGTGCTCATCGGCTCGCTGGCGATGGTATGGGTCGGGCTGTCGCTGCCCATGCAGTACGGGCGGACCTGGAGCTACCAGGATCTCGACGAGGCCCACCTCGACGCCGTCCGGACGATCTACCCCTTCCGAAGCATCAACGCCTACGGGCTGTTTGCGAATATGACCGAGGATCGCCCCGAGATCCGCATCGAGGGGAGCGACGATGGTGAGCACTGGGAGCCCTATGTGTTCCGCTACAAGCCCGGGCCCCCCGAGCGACGCCCCCCGTTCATTCCCGGCTATATGCCCCGGCTGGACTGGCAGATGTGGTTCGCCGCCATGAGCAGCTGCGGCCGCTCGGCCTGGGTCCAGCAGCTCATGGCCCGGCTCCAGGACAACGAGCCCGCCGTGCTCGGGCTGATCGCGAACAACCCCTTCCCGGAACAAGGGCCGCGCTTCATCCGCGCTCAGCTCAACCTGTACCCGTTCACCGACAGCGGCCCGGACTGGTGGAGGGTGAGCCAGGCCGAGCAGCCCTACTGCCGGGTGGTTGAGCGCTGATCGGTGCGTACACTCGGGGCATGAAGTCCGCCGTCCTCATGTGTCACGCCCCCATCGTCATCCCCGCCATCGCCGGGAGGCGCGCCGCCGACTGCGCCCGAACCACGGCTGCAATGGGCCAGGCCGCTGCCGCCGTGGTCGACAGCGCCCCCGAGCGGGTCGTGGTGCTCTCCCCGCACAGCCCGCGGCACCGCAGCCGCTGGGGGCTATACGCTGGGGATTCGCTCGGCGGCAGCTTTGGGCCCTTCGGCCACCCCGAGGTCGGGATGCGCTTTTCGAACGGTGCGGAAGCGGTGCAGGAGGCTCTCGATGGCCTACCCCTCGCGTCGATCCCCGCCCAGCCCCTCGATCACGGCGCGCTGGTGCCCCTGTGGTTCCTCGCACAGGCCGGGTGGGCGGGTCCGGTGGCGGTCCTCGGGGTCCCGTGGACCAACACCGATGCCGAGGCCATCGGCGCCGCCCTGGCCGCTCACCCATGGGCTGTGGTGGCCAGCGGGGATATGTCCCATCGGCTGATTCCCGGCGCGCCTGCCGGCTACGACCCCGATGCCCCTCGCTTCGATGCGGGCTTTGTGGCCGCGCTCCGCGCTGGAGATCTACAGGCCGCCACCTCTCCCGACCCCGCGCTTCGAGACCGAGCCGCCGAAGATGTCGTGGACACCACCCGGGTCCTGCTCGGCGCCCTGGGCTCTCCCCTCGGCTTCGACCCCGTGCTCGCCTACGAAGGCCCGTTCGGCGTCGGATACTGCGAAGCCATCTTTCACTCCTGAGGCCCCCATGCCCGAGCCCCTCGTCCAGATCGCCCGCGACGCACTCACCGCCCGGCTGCGGGGCGAAGGCTACTCCCCTCCCCCGCTACCGCCCCCGTGGCAGCGCTCTCGCGGTGTGTTCGTCACCCTCACTCAGCACGGGCGCCTGCGGGGCTGCGTCGGCCACCTCGGCCCCACCCAGCCCACCCTGGCCGAAGAGGTCGCCCTGTGCGCCGTTCTGGCCGGCCTCCGCGACGACCGCTTCCCACCGGTCACCGAGGCCGAGCTCCCCAGCCTCGCATACGAGATCAGCGTGCTCACCGTGCCCGAGCCCACCACCGAGGCCGAGCTCGACGCCCGCCGCTACGGGGTCATCGTCAGCTCCGGTCGCCGGCGCGGCGTGCTGCTCCCCGATCTCGATGGGGTCGACACCCCCGCCGAGCAGATCCGGATCTGTCGACAGAAGGGGGGGATTCCGCCCACCGCTCCCGTCTCCCTCGAGCGCTTCGAGGTGGTCAAGATCCGGGAGTCGTCATGACCCTGGGCCGCTACTGGACCGCACAAGGCGAGCGCTTCCGCTGCGACCTCTGCCCGCGAGAGTGCTCGCTCCAGCCCGGTCAGCGGGGCTTCTGCTTTGTGCGCCAGGCCAGCGACCAGGGCATCGAGCTCACCACCTATGGCCGGAGCAGCGGCTTCTGCATCGACCCCATCGAGAAGAAGCCCCTCAATCACTTCCTGCCCGGGACCTCGGTGCTCTCCTTCGGCACCGCCGGCTGCAACCTCGGCTGCCGCTTCTGCCAGAACTGGGACATCAGCAAGGCCAAGCGCGACGACCGGCTGCAGTCCACCGCCACCCCCGCCCATATCGCCGAGGCCGCCGCCGCGAACCACTGCCGGAGCGTCGCCTATACCTACAACGACCCCGTGATCTTCGCCGAGTACGCCATCGACACCGCTGCGGCCTGTCGAGAGCGGGGCATTGCCAACGTCGCCGTCACCGCGGGCTACATCCAGGGCCAGGCTCGGGAGGAGTTCTTCGGGGCCATGGACGCCGCCAATATCGATCTCAAGGCCTTCACCCATACCTTCTACGAGGAGCTGTGCTTCGCCAGGCTCCCCGAGGTCCTCGACACCATCCGCTACGCAGTCACCGAGACCGACTGCTGGATCGAGCTCACCACCCTGCTCATCCCCGGCGCTAACGACTCCGACGCCGAGATCGACGCCATGACCCGGTGGATCCACACCTACCTGGGCCCCGATGTGCCCCTGCACTTCAGCGCCTACCACCCCGACTACAAGCTCCAGGACCGCGGTCCCACCCCCCTGCACACCCTGCTCCGAGCCCACAAGATCGCCAAAGACAACGGCCTGAATCACGTCTACTGCGGCAATGTGCACCATCCGGCGACCGACACCACCTGGTGCAGCGAGTGCGGAGAGGCCCTCATCGTGCGGGACTGGTACGAGCTGAAGCGCTGGAACCTGCGCTCGGGTTGCTGTCCCAAGTGCGGGAAGGCGGTGCCGGGGCGCTTCGAGGATCAGCCCGGGGACTGGGGAGCGAAGCGCCGGGTGGTCGCGATGGGGTCTTAGAACTCCAGCACCAAGCCCACCCTCGACGGCGTCGCCCGCCCCTCCTCCACCGGCAGGGAATAGGGCGGGTCCGAGAGCACCGCGATGACGCAGCCCCTCTCCTTGCTCGTCAGCTCCGCGCCCATCAGCATCGGCTCCAGGCTGTGATCCGAGACCAGGCCCGCCACCGGCTCCACCGAGGTCGTCCACTTGAGCGTTCCCGGGCTGTTCGCCCCCACGAAGCACTGGGCCAGGCGGGGGGACCGCGCCGCGACCGACATGCGAAATGCGTCGATCCAGGCGAGGGGATCGGGGGGCTCGGGTCGGAAGTCCGGGCGATCGATGGGGCCGAGCCGACCGGTGATCGGCGCCACAGGGGGCTCGGGCTCGACTGGCTCAGCCGGGCTCGGTGCGCCCATGGATTCCGGCCCCACCGGTGCGTCCGGCACGCCCGCGCAAGAGCAGTCCCGCAGCAACAGCAGCAGGATCAGCAGCAAGAGCAGCAGCAGACAGCCCCACCGCCGGCCCCGCTTCTCGGGTCGCTGGCGCTTCAGCCGCCCCCGAAGAGCAGCGCGTCGGGCTCGCAGCTTCTCGCGGCTTCGCTCGGCGGCGCTCACCCGCCCAGGCTCCAGCCGAACACCCAGCCCCCCTCCCCATCCGACCACTCCACCGGGGTGAGATCGAGGGGGGTGAAGATGGAGGGTGCGGGCACCTGCGAGGGGCGGAAGGGCCATGGAAGCGGGTCGGCTGGGGCGAGGCGCACCGAACCGGCGAAGACCTCCCCACCCGGGTCGATGGACCGAGTCGCGCGATGGGGATCCGCCCCGCCGAGGCCCTCGATGATGGCCATGGTCCGGGCCATGAGCGTGCTGGCCTTGCGACCCTGGCGCCCCCCCTCCTCCCCGGTCAGCGGGCGAAGCACCCGGTCGTGGATTGCGATGAGCATGGGGAGCTGGGCTTGGCGAACCTCGCGGTCCTCGGTCTCCAAGCGCTGGATGAGCTGGTCGATGAAGCGCAGCGTCTCGCCGGGTGAGGGGACCATCCGGTCCCGCAGGGTGCGGACGAAGACTCCGGTCTGGCCCTGAGCGAGCGGGGTCAGCAGCTCGATGCGCCGGCCGAGGGCGCCCCGGCCGAGCTGGTTGCGTGCACCCCGCTCGAAGGAGGGCAGGTCGGCGTGGAAGGCGGCCCGCCAGATCAGGTCCTCCAGGAGCACGCTGTACTCCCGCCGGGGCACCAGCTCCTGGAAGGTGGCGAGCAGGGTGTCGGTGATCTCGAAGCGCGAGGCGACAAAGGACAGCCAGCGCAGGCTCAGGGCCCGGACCTCGGCGTCGACGCGGGAGTCGGGGGCGGCTTGCAGAGCGTAGGCAAAGGAGCGCAAGGACTCCGGCAGCTCGCCGCGCTGGAGGTGGTCCACCCCGCGATGGAGAGCGATGACGGCGCGCTCGGTGAACCCACTGTCGCGATCGAGGGCGAGCAGCGCAGCCCCCCGCGAACCCGACCAGATCGCGGGATCGGAGATATCCTCGCGCCGGGCGATCCACCGAGTCACCTCCCCCCCTTGCTGGGCTTCGATGAGGGCGTCGATGATCGACAGCTGGGTCTCGTCCAGGGCCTCGAGACTGCCGGCTCGCCGCACGGCGTGGTCGAAGAGGAAGAGCCGGCGGTCCGGTGAGAGCGCCATCCACTCCTCCACGGGCCAGCTGACGCAGGCACGCAAGATCCGGGCGGCCTCGGAGTCCTCGGAGAAGCTGTAGTCGGGGGCGTCCTCCCGCAGGGCGATGACCGACTGCCGCGACAAGCCCTGCTCGCGCCCCTTCCGACCGAGTTCCCGCTCCTTTTGCCGGGCCTCCCGAGCGGCCAGGGCGGTGAGCTGGAGATCGATATCGAAGAGCCGAGCCTCGACCGCAGCGGTCCCCCGCACTCGGCCCTCTACCCAGGTCTCACGGCTCTTCTCGAGCAGATAGCGCATGAGCCGAGCCGCCACCTGGCGGTCCGAGAGCTTGGCCGTGACCGACTCCCCCGCATTGAGCAGGGCGACCCGCTGCCCCGCACACCCCCCCCGGTACAGCGCCACGGTGCGCAGCTCGTCCAGGCCGAGCACCTCGCCGATGGAGACGAAGCGCTGCTGACGCCCGAGCTCGAAGGCATCGAAGGGCCGAGGCCGCTTGGACCGGGTGCGACGGCCGCGGTTGCGCACCACCCAGTTGTGCATCGCGATGGGCCACAGCCCCGCCCCCCCTCGGTCCGCCGGCAGGCCGTCCTGACAGATGCCCATCTCCCCCAGCGCGGCCCAGGTCGCCGTGTGGAAGTCCCCGTCGTGGGGGGAGACCTCGCCGGTCCGATCCTCGATGGTATTGCGCAGGAACCACAGCTTGGTCGCCTCGAGGGGCCGCCCCTCCCGCAGGGCCAAGCGGGCGTTGTAGTACACGATGGTCTGCTCCGAGGGGGCCTCGGCGAAGCCGAGCGCGATGAGCGCCCAGAGCATCACAGTGCCACCCCGATGGCCAAGGACAGATCCGTCCAGATCAATAGATCGGTCTGGGTCGCAGGGGCGAGCACGGGGACCGCGACCAAAATCCGCGGCGAGAGGAAGAGCCCCTGCTTGAAGTACACATCGTTGCCGAGCCCGAGCATCAGCCCGTAGCGGCCCAGATCGACCTGCATGGAGTTCAGGCGGTTGCCATCGAGGTTGTCGATCTCATCCTGGCTGAGGTTGGGGGAGAGGATGGCACGGGCGACCTCCCCTGGGCGCAGGCCCCGGAAGCCGGTCGGGTAGAGGATGTAGCGAAAGCTGGCGTAGGCGTTGAAGACCATCTGCACGGCGGGAAAGAAGCGCGGCGCGGTGGTGACGACCCCTTCGGCGAGGGGGTAGGCGACGGTGAAGTCGAGCTCCATCCGGTTGGGACGGCCCGGCTGCCGGTAGGGCGTGAGCGCGAGCAGATTGCTCGCAGGAGTGTCCCAGGCGGCGGCGTAGCTCCCCTCCACCTCGATCAACATCCCCCCGGTGGGGAACCGGACCATCCCCCCCCCTCTGAGGCTGTTGAAGTTGTTGAGCTCGGAGAGGAAGCTGCCCGTCGCAGCGAGCTGCACGGTCGTGCGGCGCCAGTTGAACTCCACCGGCTTGGACGCGGTACCGATGGCGCGCTCGGCCAGCACATCGAACTTCACCCGGTGCGGCGCAAGCGGATCGGTGGCCTCGGTGGAGTCGGACTCCTCCGGCTGTTCCTGGGCCTGGGCCTGCCCGACGAATAGGGCGATCGCGGCGCTAAGGATCAATCGGAAAGCCGGGGTCCCCAGGCACGGGGAAGCGCGGGAGGTAGCAGCCCTGTGCGTAGGTGGACCGGAAGGGATCGGTCACATTGTACACCCCGGCGGAGTCGAAGGTGGGGTGGTCGCAGAAGCGGGTGCACTGGGTGAGGGTGGGGTCGAGGGCGAAGGAGTCGTTCTCCCAGATCTCGGAGCCCAGGAAGGCCTCCTGGGGATCGGCGACCCCAAAGGGCACGGTCACGCCGAATGCAGTGGCCGCACCGGCGACCACAGCCTCGTACTCCGCCTGGAGCAGGAAGGGGAACTCCCAGAACAGGCCGAGCTCGTAGTTGCGCTCGCCGAACTGCTCGTGCCACATGGGCAACAACTCGATGGGAAGCAGCCCCGCCCCGGCGAAGGCGCACAGCTGAGGGGGCACGACCCCGGCCTGGCAGGCTTCCTGAAAGACGATGCCGAAGCCATCGTTGCGGAGCAGCTCGGACCGGAAGAAGAAGGGCGCGGGCTGGTCCTGCACGCAGTAGGAGAAGGCGTCATCGGAGCCGGCGCTGATGGACTCGCCGTTGAGGAAGGTCACCACGCCGAACTCGCCGAGGTCGACATGATCGGAGGTGGCGGCGAACTCGGGGGTGAGGAAGCGGGCGGTGTCGACCCGGCCAGCCTGGGCGGTGGAGTAGGTGTCGATGAAGTCCAGGTACTGCTCTCGGGAGGGCAGGATCGGCAGGAAGCCGAAGCTGAACGGCCCCAGCTCGAGGTCGGGGATGTCCGGCAGCGTGGGGCAGCTGCGAACAGAGGCGTCGGGGATCTCGCTGAGGTCGAGGGTGGCGGGGCACCACAGGGTGACCGGGGCGAGCTCGGGTAGGCTCAAGCCCCGGGGGGTGCTATCGAAGACGAAGGCCCCGGCCAACCGCGGGGTGCTGCGCTCTCTCTCGCCGGGCACGACCTGGGCGAGGGCCCGCTCGATGGCCACCGCAGCGCCGGGCTCGTCCTGGTTGATGCCGACCACGAGCACCATATCCTCGCCCAGCGGACGCCTCGCTTCGACCGCGTCGCGTAGATCGACCACCAGGGTGTCGACGAAGTCCGGGCTGGCCCAGTCGTCGATGCAGTAGGTGGGCACGCCCTCGGCGAGCAGCCGCTGGCGCTGCATGGCCTCGTGTTCGGCCGAGATGACCCGATCGCAGGGCCCAAAGAAGAACTGGATCGGGCTCGCCTCGTGCACCGGGCTGCGCAGGACCGGGAAGGCACCGCGAACCTCGGGATTCTTGCGCGCCAGGGCCACGGCGCTGAACGAGCCCGTGGCGTCGAAGACGGTGGCATCGGCGCACACCGCAGAGGCCTCGGAGGCGCCCAGGGGCAAGGGGTCGGCGTCGAACACCGCGCGCTCGTCCGTGCCCACCTCGGGCAGGCCAGCATCTACGAAGAAGTCGGGGCAATCGACCCCATAACCATAGGGATTTGTGGGGGATGAGGTGTCTGCGGTGCCGAAGCGCTGGCCCCGGATGAGGAAGTCGCGGCGCAGGCCGAGGCGGTCGACCTGCTGGTTGCGCAGGGTCGGAAACTGGTGCCTCCCCCGCCACTGGACCTGCTGGTTGGAGCCCTCGAACACGCCATACACGACCAGGCTCCGGTTGGTATGGGGCGCGCCCGGCCCCACGATATTGAGGACCGCCTCGGCCTCGAGGGCCAGCTCGCCGTCGCGGTGGTAGCGCAGCCGAATATCGAAGTCCCGTGGCTCGAGGGGCACTGAGATGCTGACACTCCCGCACAACCGGTTGACCCCGCAGTCCACGGGGATGTGGGTGTGCACGGGGTCGAAGTCCGACACCGGGGTCCAGGGCACCCGCTCCTCATCGGTCGCATAGGTGATCTCGATGACGCTGGGGTCTCCGAGCCCCTGCTCGGCGCTGAGCTCGTAGAACACGAATAGGGTCTGCTCCTCGGCGAACCAGGACCCATCGGCGAGAGTGAAGAAGGCGTTGACCCCGTAGATCGGCACCTTCCCGCAGGACACCGCGAACAGGCAGCCGAGGATGGCGAGAGCGTTCCTCATGCCCCTCCCGAGCCCACGACACCCTCGAAGCTCAGCCCCGCTCCCTCGAGCTTGCGCTGGAAGCTGTTGGCCAGAGCCCGGCGCCCGGTGGCGGCCAGAGCGAGCTGCTGCTCGGGGGTAGAGAACACCGACGAGGCCCGAATCGACGCGACCAAGGAGCTGGGAGCGCCGGAGAGCAGGCGCTGCTGGGCATCGGTGCCGAGCAGGGAGAGCCAGGCTGCGACGGCGTGGATATCGACCTCGAGCAGCAGATCGGCCCGGGATTCTGCGGGGATCGCGAACAGCAGCTCCGAGAACAGGATGCCCCGGGTCCAGGCGGGCAAGACGCCATGGAGCCGCTGCAAGGCGGCGTCGAAGAGAGCGGACCGGGTGGGGGCGTCCAGGGACTCGAGCAGCACCGAGAGCACCGCTGCGGCATCGAACTCGGCGCCCCGGTCGGAGATATTGCCAGGCTGGTGGGCGGTGGGCAGGGGCTGATCGGCTCGCACCGCAGCGAGCACCGCGAACAGGTGGGCGGTCTCGGCGGGGTCCATGCGATTGCTGCGCAGGAGCATGTCGCACATCTCGGCGACCTGCTGGGGCTGGAGGCTACGCACCACCTGGCGCTGGAGGGCGGACGGAGCGAGGGCAAAGAGCAGGGCGCCGTGCCGCGCGGGCAGGCGCCCGATCAGGTTGGCCAGGCCCACAGCGCCGTACTCTTCCTGGAGGCTGCGCACGATCTCGGTGTCGTGCTGAGCGGCCACCGCTGCGGCCAGTGCATGCCGGTTGAGCGCCCGGAAGAAGGCCGTATCGGACGGCAGATCCTCGGGCTGGGCCGAGGTGAGGAAGCGGGACAGCTCCAGCTTGGCCTCGGCGACCTCCGCGCCCTCCGGGAAGGCGGGCGGCAGGGTCCGGGGGAAGCGCAGCACCGCCTTGGCCAGCAGCCCGAGCTCTCCGGCCCGCAGCAGCTCGCGCACCAGAGCGCGGATCTCCGGGTCCACAGAGGCCGGGTCCATGGCGTCGAGGCGGGCGGTCCAGGCGGCGTCCTGCTCGGCGACGAAGGCGGAATCTGCCTCGTCGGTGTGCTCGACCGGGGAGGGCTCGGGCTCGGGCTCGGGCTCGTCGAGCTCTCCGCCGGCCAGCTGGGCCAGCAGCATCTGGTCTTCGATGGAGGCCTGACCGACCCGGCGCCAGGCCCAGATCAGCACGGTGCCCGCCAGGGTGATCAGCCCGATGCCGACCATCCAGAAGAAGTGCGGCAGCAGGGCTCCCCACAGCTGGTGCGCCGCGACCGATGGGGACCACGGGACCGGTGCGGGCGGCTCGATCACCTCGTCGATGGCCTCGGGCTCCGGCTCCAGGGCGGGATCGGCGGCCGGGGGATCGAGGAGGTAGCGGGGCAGCGGCTTGAGCGGCTGCGAGGTGACCGAGACCGAGGTCCACCCCTTGGAGAGCTTGGTCTGGAGCCGTCGGGCGAGGACCTGGATATCCGCGGGCTCCTCGGCCGCCTCGTAGGCAAAGGAGCAGCGCGCCCGGGTGAGGTACTCCTGAGCGGGCACCGAGCCCGGCCCCGACTCCTGGCCCAGGCCCGGCAGAGAGCGCGAGCGGGGCTGATCCGCCACGGTGTGCTCGACATAGGTGCAGCCACGGGAGAAGCAGCGCTCCCGGTCGCAGTCGACGGCCAGGGCGATGTCGAAGCGGTTCTCGAGCAGCTCCAGCTCCGCCAATACCGACGGAGGGATCTGGTGGTTGGGTACGGCGGACTGTGCCGCGGCGATCTGGATGAGGCTCAGCAGCAGGGGCATCAGTAGATCCTCACGACGACGCGGCGGTGGCGGGCCAGGCGGGCGGTCTCATCGAGGCCGACCAGGGCCTGCTCGGGCAGGGGCACGGTGTCGGCATAGCCCTCCACCCGGATGCGGTCCCGAGCCACGCCGACGCTCTCGAGGTGGGAGCGCACGGCGTTCGCACGGTCGGCGGACAGCTCCCAGTTCGACTTGTAGATCGAGCCGCTGCCCACGGGCTCGGAGTCTGTGTGGCCCTCGACGGCGAAGCCATAGCGCTCGGCATAGGGCGCGAGGGTGTGGAGCATGCTGTCCAGGGCACCCTCCTGCTCGGCGCGGATCTGAGCGCTGCCCGAGTCGAAGACGAAGCCCGAGTTGAGCGACAGCTTGAGGCCATCGTCGGTGAGGTCGGTGCGGATCATATCCTCGAGCCCCTCCTCGGCGATGCGGGCGTCGATCTCCTTCTGGATCGAGGCGAGGCTCGCGGGCTGCTCGACTCCGGACAGCTCGGCGGCGATCTGCTGCATCTTCGAGCGGGAGATATCCGCAGCCCCAAGCAGCATGGCGAAGAAGATGAGCAGGTTGGTGATGAGGTCTGCATAGGAGAGCAACCAGCCCTCATCGCTGCTGTAGGTCCGTCGTTGCACCGGTCAGACCCCCGCGCCCGAGCGCGCGATCAGCTCGCCCACGCTCTGCTCGCAGCGCTCGAGAGCCCCGAGCCTCTCGTCGAGAAGCACCCGGAGGTAGTGGCCGATCGGGCCCGCGACACCGGCACCGAATGCCACACCATACAGGGTCGCCAGCAGCGCCAGGGAGATCGCCGAGCCCATATTCGTGTCCTCCCCCATCGTGCGGAACATCTGAATCATGCCCGTGATCGTGCCCACCATCCCGAAAGAAGGGGCGAGCTTGGAGAGCAGCTCCCAGTTCGCGACCGCGGGCTGCCAGCGGCTCATCTCGTCGTGGCGGAGCTCGGTGAAGGCCATCTGGGTGGCCTCCTCCGGGGCCCGGGTGAGCACCAGCTCCAGCATGCGGTTGATGGCGGGGAAGCGGCTGGCCTCGGCCAGGGACACCGCCCGGGAGCGCTGGCCATCCCGCCACAGCGTCATCAGCTCGAGGCGCTCGGCCTCGAGGTCCCGGGTGGACGGCGCAAGCGTTCCGGCGAAGGGCACCAGCTCCCGGACACAGGCCAGCGTTCGGAGCGTGGTGATGGCACTCGATGAGACCAGGATCGCCGCAGCGGAGCCCCCCAGTACCATGACCGCCGCGTGGAGATCGAAGGCCGAGATCGTGGTGTCGGTGCGCTCACCGAATCCGTACCAGATCACAAAGCCCAACAGCGCCAATCCTACTATCTGCACGTCGATCTCTCCTACGGGTTGTCTTCACGCTGAAGCTCTTCGAGCTTCTTGCGAACCTGGGGATTCGTCTCGATCTCCTCGACCGCTTCGTACACCTCGATGGCCTTCTCCCGCTCGCCCAGCAGCAGCAGGATCGAGCCCTGGGCGCGGAGCGTCTCCGGGTGGGAGGGGTAGCGGTCGAGGATGAGCGCACACCACTCCAGGGCGAGCGGGTAGTTGCCCTCGGCCAGGGCGTTCTGCATCCGGGCACGCCCCTCGGTCAGGCTCACCTCGGGGGCATCGGGGTTCACGCGGAGGCCCCGCTCCCGATAGGCCTCATCCAACACATCGTCGGCGGCAGAGGGGCGCGGGGGAACCAGCCGGGTAGCGGGGATCGTCTCCACATCCGTGGCCGCCGCAGTGTGCTCGATGACGATGCGCTGCCCGCTCGCCAGCATGGGAATCTCGACCTCCGTGAGGACGTTCCCATCGTTCCAGCGCACCTTCATCGCCGTGGTCGAGCCGAAGGCGAAGGGCCGAAGCTGGGTCCCCTCCTCCTCCTCCAGGGCGGGGTTGGTCGAGGGAGCGGGCTCGATCAGGTAGTGGGTGTAGCTGCGGGCCGCGCAGCCGCCGAGGAGCAGGACCAGAGGAAGAAGACGGATCATGGCAGCACCGGGAGAAGGCTGATGTTCATGAGAGAGATGCCAATGCCGACCTGGCCATTGGTGGAGGCGGTCAGGATGGCACCGTAGTTGGAGCGGCCGAAGGGCACGCGGACGACCCCCACGGCGGTGAGCAGCGGGTCGAGCACGTCGATATTGGAGTCGCCGAGGCTCCGGGCCAGGGTGGTGGGCAGGCTGACGACCACCTTGCCGCCCACGAGGGTGTTGAAGAAGTCGACCCGCCGGTAGTGGCAGGCCCCGATGCCGACGACGGGATCGACCACGGAGAGGGTGACCCCGGAGAGGTTGTTGTTGCGCTTGCCCCACTGGTCGGTCCAGTCCAGGGAGATGTGCTGTCCAGGGTAGACCGCCACGTCGAAGAAGGCCTGGGTGAGGCTGTCTCCGCGGTTGCGACGCTCCAGCTCCTCGGTCAGTGTGTACATGCGCCGGCTGTTCTTGTCTTCGATGAGGTCGGGGTCGATATTCTGAGCAAACACCACCTCGCCGGTGCTGAGGTCGACGATGCGCACCGACACCCCTCCCCGGTACTCGTCGATCCAGATGGCGGACCGGGCAGCAGCGGCGGAGCCCCGGGTCTGGTCATCGAGGCGCACGATCTCCTCGAGGCCGACGGGCCCGGTCTGAAATATCATCGCGCCGTCTTCCACATAGGCACGGGGGGCCATGCAGGCCTCGCACAAGCGCAACCCCTCGTCGCCGAACGCCTTGTGAAGCACCTCGATCACCCCGGTCGAGAACCAGTCTTCGGAGTCCTCGTAGCGGGGCTGGGCGCTGACCAGGATCGCCGGAATCACCGCCTCGCGGCTTAGCGCACCCTCTTCGACCCGGAGCACCAGGATCTCCTCGAGACGCTCAAGGGCGTCCCGGGTGGTGGCGGTCCCAGCGTGGGCGACGGAGCCCCAGAGCATGGCGGCGATCAGAACCAGAACGTCACCTCCGTGCCCAGGCTCTGGTAGCCGATGCCGAGCACCCGCACATAGGTGCCCATATTCGGGGAGTTGCGCAGGGAGGGCATCACCTCCAAGAAGGTCGACAGACCCACCCGGTTGCCCACCCGGAGATCGGCGCCCACCTGGAAGGTGCCAAAAGCGGTCCGTGGGCCCTCTCCGTCCAGGGCGACGATGATCTGATCCGCGTTGAGCACCGTGTCCTGAAAGCCCGCTGTGGCCGGGCCCCACACGGTCATCACCGCGCCCCCGAGGAATAGGTACAGGTCGGGGCGGGTATGGGAGCGTACCCGACCGGTGACCAGGCGGCTGACCCGGGCCTGACCCATGAGCCCCTGGTAGGCCTGGGGGATGAAGCTGTAGCCGACGAGCAGGCTCGCGGTCCACGCCCGAGCCTCGGTAGCGCCGAGCTCGACCCCGGACTGTAGCCAGATGAACGGAGGGGGGGGGATCCCCTGGTCGTCGAAGGGGGAGGCATAGGTGCGGACCGCGAAGCGCACCGGGATCTGGATGGGGCCGCGGTCCCGCAGCGCGTCCAGGTACTCCTGGCGGGCCTCGGCTGCGGACTTGAGGTTGCGGGACTCGCGCAACAACGCCGGCGAGCTGCCCGGCGAGGCCAGGGTGTGGCTCCACACGATGGGCAGATCCGGTGTGAGCTGAGTGAGCCGGGCGCGCAGCACCAACCAGGACCCCTCGGCTTCGATATCGACGAAGAGCGCGTGCTGGCCGGTCGCGCCGCCGAGCCGGGCCAGGGTGTCGGGGTTGTCGATGCCCCGGGAGACCACCGTGCCTTCTGGGCCCGACTGCACCACCACAGCCGTGCAGGCGGGGCAGTGCACGAGCTGGATCTGACTGGTCGGGTTGTCGCGCAGCACCGAGGAGATGTGGTTCTCGAGCAGGGCCGCCATGCCCGTACCCAGCCCGACGGGCACGGTCACCCCGGCCAGCACCACGGGGGTGGGTTCGTCGAAGACCGGGTCCTTGGACCAGCCGACGATCAGCTCGTCCACCAGATCGTAGGCGGCGAGCTGGATCTCGTCCGCGACCTCGACACGCACCCGCTCCAGCTCCGCAGCCTGGGCCTCTTCGATGGGGCTCGCCCCCCGAGCCGGGGCACCGAGGAGCATCGAGATCGCGAATAGAGCACGCATCATCGCAGCCATGCCCAGTTGCCCTCGGTGCACACCCCGCTGTGCAGCGCCGTCTCTCGGCGGTCGCGGACCATCACCGCCAGCAGCGCGTCGCCCGGGCGCAGGCTGCCGTTGTCCGCATAGCGCTTGCAGGCCGCCGCGTAGGACTCTTCGGGGCCCAGGCGCGTGATCACATCCACATCGCCCGCGGACAGGGTGGGCGAGCGGTCGGTCACCCGAAGGCCCCCGCCCATCAGGGCGTTCTTGGTGGCGAAGGCGATCTTCGAGGCGACCTGGGCGCTGGGGTGGTTGGCCTCGACCATCCAGACGCGGTCGTCGAGGCCAAGGGAATCGGTGCGATTGGCCAGCGCGGTGACCGTCGCATCCAGAGAGGCCAGGATCGCATCCTCGCCCGGCGCGCGCGTGCCCGCCGCCAACAGCTGCTGCTCGCAGAGCATCACCTCGCGCTCGGCGTAGTCGCCCCGGGCTCGGACCGGAGTGAGGCGACCGGGCTGGCGCCTCTCGGCCTCGCTCAGGCTCAGCCACTCGCAGTGCAGGGAGCGGGACTCGGCCTTGGAGCGCAGCAGGCCGGGCGCGGGATCGGTGCGCACCGCATACGGGAACAGGGTCTGGGCGACCAGTACCAGCAGGTTCATCGGGTGCCGCCCGCTTCGTCGAGGACCTGGGCGGCGATCTTGGCGTTGAACAGGATCTGGCTGAGCTGACCGTACACATCGGCCGAGATGTCCTCGCCCATCGCCTCGCCCATCACCCGCTCTTCCTTGCTGCGGACCGTGGCATCGAGCAGCTTGTGCCCTGCCCACGGCCCCAGCCCGACGTACTCCACCAGGCGCCCCTCCAGCGACTCCGACGCAAGCAGGAAGCCGCTATCGTCTCGGATGCTGAGGTCCTGGATGAAGCTGTGTTCGGCCATGCCCGGCGCCAGGGTGAAGCTCATCGCGAAGAACACCCAGGACATCGGATGGCGGGACACATGCTCCTTGCGCGCCGACAGATCGAGGGAGAGCGCGATGGGACGCGGCTCCTCCTCAACCGCCGGCTCCTCCGACTCGCTGGGGCCCGATGCCCCGCCCTCGGCGACGATATGGACCCGGGCCCCCTGGTTCTCGAACAGCAGCCCGACCTTGCGGCACAGCTCTCGGGACTCGACGCGATTGAGCAGATTGCCCGCCGTACAGCGCAGGGTCAGATCCAGGTCGGTGAAGTTGGCGGCACCGGGGTCGACGACGATGGGCCGATGCAGCCCCGACATGGGCTGGTACACGCGCACGCAACCGCTGGACATCGCGGCCAGGACGAGCCCGATGGGCAGCCACTCACGGGTTCGGGGGGCGCGGGGAATGGGCGGGTCCTCCCTATAGGACGCGGGTACGGCGCAGCCTAACCGGTCATTGCACCACCGGTCGGACAGGAATGATAGGCCCCCTCCATGCTCTCTCTCGCTCAGCAGATCACCTCCGCCACCCAGCTTCCCCCAGCAGGGGTCGCGGCTGCACTCGCTCTGTTCGCAGAGGGCGCCACCCTGCCCTTTGTCGCCCGCTATCGAAAGGAGCGTACCGGCGGCCTCGACGAGGTCCAGCTCCGGCGTATCCAGGATCTGCGCCGCGAGATCTCCGAGGTCGACGCCCGCAGAGCCAGCATCCTCGACACCCTCGCCCAGCAGGGGCAGCTCACCGATGCACTGCGTCGGAGCCTCGAGCAGTGTCGGCGCAAGTCCGAGCTCGAGGATCTGTACGCTCCCTTCAAGAAGCGCCGCAAGACCCGGGGGGATGCCGCACGAGAGGCCGGGCTGCTCCCCCTGGCCGAGGCCATGCTCGCGGGTCGGGGCCGCCCCGACGATGCGCGACGCTTCATCGGGGCCGGTGTTCCCACCGTCGACGCGGCCCTGGCCGGGGCCCGGGATATCGTCGCAGAGCGCCTCGCCGCAGACCCTCGGCGGCGCGCCCGGGTGAGGCGCCTGGTGGGGCAGCACGGAGTCGTCCACAGCAAGGCCAAGAAGGGCAAGGATACGTCGCAGTACCGCGACTATATCGATCGCCGAGAGCCCGCGCGCTCCATTCCATCGCACCGCTACCTCGCCCTGTGTCGGGGCGAGGAGCAGGGCGTGCTCTCGGTCAAGGTGCGCCCCGATCTCGACCGCCTGATCGACACTGTGCTCCGAGATCTCGACCTCCGACGGGGGCCTTGGCTCGGCCAGCTGAAGCTCGCGGTCGAGGATGCCGTGAAGCGGCTGCTGCTCCCCGCAGCAGAGCGTGCCGTCCGGGCCGTCCTCAAGTCCGAGGCCGATGACGCGGCCATCGATGTCTTTCAGAAGAACCTCGAGGCCCTGCTCCTCGCAGCCCCTCTGGGGCCCCACATCGTGCTCGGCATCGATCCGGGCATCCGAACCGGGTGCAAGTGCGCGCTGGTGTCCGCGACCGGGGACTTCGTCGCCTACGAGACGCTCTACCTGGTTGGTCGCAAAGAGCCCCAGTCAGACGGGCTGATCCGCATGCTGCGTCGCCATCGCCCCCATGCGGTCGCGGTCGGAAATGGCACCGGGGGACGAGAGGCAGAGGCCGTCGTACGAGCGGCAATACAAGAGCACGAGCTCCCCGTCCTGGTCGTGTCCGTGAGCGAGTCGGGGGCCAGCATCTACTCCGCATCGGAGCTGGCGGGCCGAGAGCTGCCCGATGTCGACCTCACGGTTCGGGGGGCGGTCAGCATCGCCCGCCGCCTCCAGGACCCCCTCGCCGAGCTGGTCAAGGTCGATCCACAGTCCATCGGGGTGGGCCAGTACCAGCACGATGTAGACTCCGCGCGCCTCAGCCGGCGCCTCGATGAGGTGGTCGAGATCTGCGTCAATCGCGTCGGGGTGAACGCAAACACCGCCAGCCCCGCGCTGCTCTCCCACGTCGCCGGGCTCGGTCCCAAGCGCGCCGAGGCCATGGTCGCCCTGCGACAACAGAAGGGGCCTTTCCGGTCCCGAAGAGCCTTGCTCGAGGTCCCCGGGCTCGGTCGGAAGACCTTCGAGCAGTGTGCGGGCTTCCTGCGCATCGTCGATGGGGAGCACCCCCTGGACAACTCAGCCGTGCACCCCGAGCGCTACGCCCTGGTCGAGCGCATGGCCGCAGACCTCGGGGTGGGGGTGGGGGAGCTGGTCGGTTCCCCCCTGGTCCACCGCCTCGACCTGAGCCGCTATGTCGACGCCGACACCGGCGAGTCCACACTCAGGGACATCCTCACCGAGCTCGACAAGCCCGGCCGGGACCCCAGGGAGCGCTTCGAGGCCCCCGCATTTCGCGATGATGTGCGCTCCATCGACGATCTCGAAGCGGGCATGTCCCTCGCCGGGGTGGTCACCAATGTGACGAACTTCGGCGCCTTCGTCGACATCGGCGTCCACCAGGATGGCCTGGCCCACATCTCCCAGCTGGCCGATGCCTACGTCGGCGACCCCCACTCAGTGGTTCACGCCGGGATGAATGTCCAGGTCCGGGTCCTCGAGGTCGATCGCGCGCGCAAGCGCATCTCCCTGACGATGAAGCAGCACTGAGACCTCCATGACCCGCCTCGCCCAGCTCGCCCTCCTGCTGCTCTGCGCCTGCAAGTCCGAACCCACCGGTCCCTACCGCCTCTGCTATCTCGAGGCCGACCCCGCACAGGACTGCCTCCTCTCCCTCTGCGACGACTGGGAGCCGGTCCGGGCAGCACCCCGGTCCGCACTGCGGATGATCGCTGCCAGCTATGGGATGTGTGCGGGGGCGCGAACTTCGGCTTCACCGATCCCGAGATGTTCGGTGGGCTGATGGACTCTCCCATCCCCGGCGCCGACGGGCGCGGCTGCGAGGAGCTGTTCGCCCTCCCCTACTGCGGCCCGTAGCCCCCACTCATCGCGGCGAAAACACGGGTAGGCGCTCTGTAAGCCAAGCTCTGCAGAGGGGCGTATCGACGAGTTCGGCGTACGAGTCGGCCCTGCGCTGCGGTCTTGGAATGGGTGGCGAAATGCCTCCCGGAAGGCTGGGGATCTCGCCCGATCTGACGGTGGGGAAGTTGGGCGGGCCTGGACACTATCAGAGCTTAGGCTACGGAGCCATAGCGGCAAGCAGCGAGGCTCCGCTGAAGAAGTGGACTGCCCCAGAGTCGGTCAGGGCACCGTAGTCGCTGAGGTAAGCGCCGATCAACAGGTCGGAGAGGCCGTCCCCATCCCCGTCCCACACCTCGACGCTTGCACCAAAAACCCCATCCTCGCTGGAACCATAGATGGTGAGATCCGCAGTAGATGCTGTCCGAATTCCCTCTACCGGACCGAGAAAGATATAGGCAGCCCCTTGCCCGCCGGCCCATCGACTAGTGACCACGAAGTCGTCGAAGCCGTCGCTGTTGAGATCGCCGAGAGCCGCGAAGTCATCGATATTGTCGTAGGCGTTGTCGCCGAGGATCACCGCGGTCGAGACCTCACCTACGTTGACGGTACCCGACACCCCTTCGAGATCCATGAGGAAGAGAGCGCCTCTCTCACTCTCTCCGAAAGCCGAAACCGCCAGGCCCACCGCAGCAACCAGGGTCTGTTCGCTGTCCGGGCCCACGGCGCCGATCGAACCGTGAGCTCCATGGAGCAGTGAATCACAGGTTCCCTCGATAACGGCGGTCTCAGTGCCGGGTCCGTAGGTTCCAGGCGCCGTCGCACCGGTCCACAATACCATGCCACCCGGTCCCACAGAGACGTACTGAAAGAGCTGATCCTGCGTGTAGCGTTCTGGTAGATAGTCCCCTGAACCAATCAAGATGTCTTGGGAACCGTCTCCGTCAACATCGTGAATCGGGGCTCTCGAGTATCCCACGGTGCTCACCAGAGCAGGGTTTGCCTCATAGGCCTGCATTTCGAAGATATAGTCAGCGTCATCTTCAAGATTCGACAAGCCCATGGCGAATGGGCCCGTGTGAATCAATACGCGCGAAGCGAGATCGGCAGAACGTGTTTCGCCAACAGCCAGATCCAGGACCCCATCACCGTTGACATCTCCCATCTCCACTACACCGGACTGCGTAGGAGGCAGCGCCTCCAGCGAATGGACTCCGACGGCTAGAACATCTGTATCAACAACAGGTAGAGGGCCAGGAAGGACGACAATGGACGAAGAATAGCCGTTAGCGCTGGTGGCCACCCAGCTCGATGCTCCGTCTTCCCATGCCACAAGAGCGAGCCCCGCAAGCGAATCGATAGGCCAGGTTACGGCTCCCACAGCTTGCAGCGCACTGACCTCACCACTTGGGGGCCCCTGAAACTCGTCGAGGCGTGGAGACCAAGGACTATCGGTAGGAAGTTGGCTGCCGCTGGACCGAATGAAGACGCGATCTCCAGCGGAGGACATCACGATACCAAATGCCATGCTCTCCGTGACTCCCACCCAGCGTCCCAAAGCGAGATCTGTACTCGAGACAGAAGGCCCTACAGGCACAGCCATCACAGGCATGTCCTCAAGTAGACATCCGATGAACGGATCATCGACGGACTGCCCTCCCGTGTCTCCAGTAGGCATGGCTCCGGTATCCCCAGGCGCCCCCGTTTCCTCCGCCCTTGGAGGGGCAGTGGCGATGGTTGACGGACCCGTGCAAGCCACCATCATCGTGACGAAACTATGGAACACGGGGGTGTGCCTTGAACCATGCCCACACGTCCGACACGCTAAAATAGCGCTTCGGGCTCGATGCAAAATTCGTGTGTGTCATCGTCGGGTCGCTATAGTGCTCCACGATAGGGTTGTTTGCCCCACCTACCCGGCGCCACTGAGTCAAAGTAGATGTAGAACCCCCGTTTCGATCTGACTGACCCGTCAACACTGTCTGCACCGTAGTATTATTGAGCGTATTGTACGCAGCAATGCTGGCTAGTGCCGGGAGGTCACCTCGAGCGTAGCGACCGGCCCACGTATCATTGAGGCCACCCTTGTCCCGATAGGTCGCCTTGTTCGCCAAGCTCGTGTTCGGTGGACCTGATGCTGTGCCGGTAGGCACCACGCTGGTGTCAAGCGTCCCTGTGTGCAGGAACAAGCTCTTGGCCCTCTGGTTCACGGTTCCCGGTAGAGGTGGGTTGGTCACCGTGGTCCCCAGCGAACCCTGCATGTGGCGACGGCCTCCGAAGGTCGCGTTTTCGCCCCAGACGGCGGCAAAGGTGTTCGTGGTCTGGCGGGCGTACTGAAACGCGAACATTCCACCGAGAGAATACCCAAATAGATAGCGTCGATCCTCATCGAGCGGGGCTCCGGAATAGGAAATCCCAGCGTCCGCGAGTCGAGAGGCCATCCAGTCATTCACCACGCTACGCAGCTGGGTGATGAACTGGATGTCGTCAACATCTTGGTAGTTGGTGCTCGTCCAGTTCGTATTCCAACCGCGATTGTCCGAGAGGCTCCCACCTCCCGGAGTTGCTCCGTATGGGTAGAAGACAACGAACCGATCACTATCGGATAGAGAACCGTCGATGATCGAGTGGAAAGGCCACTGAGTCTGAAAATTGCTTGGATCCTGCGCACCTCCGTGGAAGGCCACGATACTTGGAAGGCCCTTTCCTAGCTTCTCAATCCAACGCTCCCAGCCGATGGGGAGGGCCAACACAAATTCCCGAGCCAAGTCCCCGATCACGATCTGCTGTGGCATGAATTCTTCCTACCTGTAAATAGTAGTGTATATAGATGTGCTTGTCTACCGCAGAATGGTCGGAAACACCGAACAACCCGATAGATCGCCCAGCGATTCACGGCCACCGGACTCCCATTCCTCAGGTTGACCGCTCACAGCGCTCGAATTTCCTGACCTCTCGTTGACTCGGCCCAGATCCAACCTTCGCCGATCCTTCTCGTCGGGTTGCTCCTCTCGGATTCGGACGCCGGCTCGACGGTTCGACTCCACTGGGTGATCGCTCCGTATGTCGCAGGCGAATGCGGCAGCGGAGGGTGGCTCGCCATGGTGGAAGAACTCGATGATCTCGGAATTCGGGCCCAGCCACTC
>Ga0316208_1001277_pt1 | contig 24477 bp, 22 predicted proteins | sample 3monopyrite_MG_FD_204944 | JGI IMG/M metagenome (GOLD analysis project Ga0316208, IMG submission 204944) | Microbial mat bacterial communities from mineral coupon in-situ incubated in ocean water Damariscotta River, Maine, United States -... | ecosystem: Environmental > Aquatic > Marine >... | reverse complement strand
TATCAAGTGAAACACATCCATCCGATAAATCAACGCTCTGTATTCCCGATCAGGAATGGCTTGCCAAATTAGAAGAAAAAGTAAAATCAAATATTAGTAATTTCAATTTGTCTGTCGATGCACTAGCAGATGAATTGTTTATAAGCCGTGCTCAATTTTTTCGTCGTGTACAAGCGCTAACGGGTATGACCCCTTTGCAATATATAAAGGAAATTAGATACAATTTTGCAAGAAATTTGCTTGAGACTAAAAATGTGAGTAGTGTTAAAGCTACTTCTCATGCCATTGGAATAAAAAAAGTACAATATTTTTCAGAAAAATATAAAAAGCGCTTCGGAAAATCTCCTTCTGAATATTTAAAATAATCTTCCCATTCGTCCATCTTTATCATAAAATAGCCATCATTATATCGAGCTAAAGTTTATACAATTTTAACAATGAGACCATTAAGGTGTATTATGATACTAATGAGGTGCACAAAATACAAATGAGTTGTATAAACGAGATTTTTAGATCAGGTATTTCTACAATCTTTGTAATGTTAAAATGGGGAAAGCCGAAAACCAACTAGAGTAGGCACTAATAATAATCTGATAAAAATGAAAACTACAACTAATTTTTTTACACTTCTATTTATTACTGCTGTTTTATCAACCACATTGAGTTGTAAACAAGAGAATAAAAATCCTGAAAAAGAAGACATGCACAAATCTGCCACTTTTGAAGAACTCGGACAAATGAACCGAGATTTTGCAAAAGCTATGAATGCACGCGATGCTCATACAGCAGCAAGTTTATATGATGAGAATGCATCTATTTTACCACCCAATGAACCTATGGTTACAGGACGGGCAAATATCGAAGCCTATATGCAAGGCTTTCTAGATGCTGGTTATGTTGAGGGTTCTTCAACAACTACTGATGCATCAAGTGATGGTAATTTAGGTTATGAAACTGGAACGTTTTTAATAAAAATGAAAGGTCCTGATGGCACAATAATTGAAGAAACCATTAAGTTTATTGAGCTCTTAAAACGTAATGAAGAAGGCAAATGGATGAGTATTTATGGTATGTGGAGTAGTAACGAACCAATGCCAACCGAATAAAAGTACGAACGCCCAACAGTATAATTAATTGCTACTGCTGGCTAAGCGAGGTGTCTTTTCCTACAATTCACTATGTTGTATTGCAGAAAAGGAATCGCGTACTTTTACGCAACTAATCATAAACGAACCTCCAAAAACAAAACATCTTTAAATTAAAAATAGAAGCTAGCAAACACCTGCGTAGGGATTGTAGAGGAAATCCTTTTTAAAATTAACTAGAACTATATTAGGTTTTAGAGTAATTAATAAACAGATAGCAACCTCGCTTACGCCTCGCATTGACATTTAAAAAGATTGTAACGGAAAGCCCGACCTCCCGTCCCGATAGCTATCGGGAGTGGTAACGCCCAAATAAAAAAATGCCTCACGAAAATTGCGAGGCATTTTACTCAAACTAACTAATAAAATTATTAATGCTCGTTCATTCTAAAATCTGGATAAGCATCCATTCCATGCTCATGAGCATCTAAACCTTCTAATTCTTCTTTTTCAGAAACTCTAATTCCTACTGTTTTCTTTAGTGTGAATAGAATTATGAACGATGAAACAATACATATAACAGCATAAGACCCAATACCAACCAACTGGCTAATAAATTGATCCATTCCAGCTAAATTTCCAAAGATACCAACTGCTAATGTTCCCCAAATACCACAAACTAAGTGTACGGCAATAGCACCAACAGGATCATCTAATCTTAATCTATCAATAAGGCTAACAGCAAAAACTATTATCGCACCGGCAATAGCTCCAATTAAAATAGCATCCTCTGGACTCATTTGATCTGCACCGGCAGTAATACCAACTAAACCACCTAAAATACCATTTAAGAACATGGTTAAGTCTAAATTTTTATATCTCAAGAATGATACTAAAGAAGCAACTAAACCACCTGTGGCCGCAGCTAAACATGTAGTAACTAAAGTTATTGATGTTAATTCTGGATCTGCAGAAAGTACTGAACCTCCATTAAATCCAAACCATCCTAACCACAATATTAGCACCCCAGCAGTTGCTAATGGAATGTTATGTCCAGGTATAGCTTGTGGTTTTCCGTTTTTAAACTTACCAATACGAGACCCTAATAACCAAACTGCAACTAAAGCAGCCCATCCACCAACAGAGTGTACTAATGTAGAACCTGCGAAATCGTAAAAAGGAGTTTCTCTCATATCTAAGAATCCACCACCCCATTTCCATGATCCGGCCAATGGATAAATAATACCAACATATAATACAACAAATATCATAAATGGTCCAATTTTAATACGTTCAGCAACGGCTCCAGAAACAATTGTTGCAGCTGTTGCAGCAAACATACCTTGGAACAAGAAATCTGTCCACCATGTATAACCACCATCTGCATATTCTGGTGTCATTCCGTTTTCAGGTGGAGCAATACCAAATCCTGCGAAATCAAAAAATCCTGAAGATCCTTCCGCAAATCCTGGGTACATTAAGTTAAAACCTATTAGGTAATATAATAATAGACCAGCTGTTATTATAAAGATATTCTTAAACAGAATATTAATTGTATTTTTTTGTCTCGTTAACCCAATTTCTAAAAATGCAAAACCTGTGTGCATGAAGAAAACGAGTGCCGTACAGACCATCATCCATACGTTATTAGCTGTAAATAATCCTTCCATAATTTTAAATTATTTTAAATGTTATTTTATTTTGATGCTTTCTTTAAAGTATCTCCTCCTTTTTCTCCAGTTCTTATTCTGTAAGCCTCTGTAACGTCTGAAACGAAAATTTTACCATCTCCAACTTCTCCTGTAGCAGCAGATTTTAGCAAGGCATCTAAAGTTATTTGTTCAAAATCATCATTTACTACTATAGATAAATATCTTCTTTGAATATCGCTAGTGCTATAACTTACACCTCTGTAAACGTGACCTTCTTTTTCGTTACCTAAACCTGTTACATCCCAATAAGAGAAGAAATTTACATCTACTTGATGCAACGCTTCTTTTACGGCACTAAATTTAGATTTTCTTATAATTGCTTCAATTTTTTTCATATTTATATGTTTTTATTGATTAGTTAATTTGATAAAAACCATTCCTAAGTTTTTAATTTAGGAATGGTTTTTCTTTTTTTAGAATGAGTAGATTGCAGCGACTAAGAAAGAAGACAAACTTTTACTAGCCTCTAAGTCATTATCAAAAAACGCACCGTCTTCTGAGGCACTATTTAAACGTAATTCTGGCTTGATAGTTAAGTTCTCGATGGTATAACTTCCTGTTAAAGTAGCAGTAAATACGCTAGCATCTCCATCAGCATCAGTAATACCAGAACCTATTGCTCCGTAGTCACCATTTTCAGCAAAATACTCACCTCTTAAACCTAAAGTAAAAGCATCAGATAACGAGTATTGCGGATATAGAGCCGCACCATAAAATCCAGTATCTAAATCATCATTCTTTTGGTAAGCAGCATTGATTCCTAAATAAAATTCATCAGAAACATCAAATCCTCCTGTATAATCTATCTCGAAACCTAACTTGGCATCATTATCATAATAGAAGTTTAAGAATTGACCTTTATAACCTAATTGAGCTCCTAAAGAGTATGCTCCAGGTACTGAACCAAAACTTGTACCATTAAAGTTCTCATCTGTTACATTCATAAAAGCTAACATTAAACTAAAATCATCAGATAATGCAAAATCAGCCTTTAAACCAACATGAGAAAAAGGCCCATAAGAAAATAAGTAAGATGTACTATAGTTAAAGTTTCCAGTAGGAGAAATTACCTCGTATCCTAAATATGTATTAAAACGTCCTAATGTTAATGTTGTACTCTCAGAAACATTCCAGTAAGCATACAATTGGTTTACAAATACTGCTGCATCCCCTCCAACAGCTTCTAACCCTCTTGGTCCAAATGCTAAATCTGCTACTGCACCTGTTTTTTCGCCTTCATAGCTAGCTATAACATTAGCCATTCCTAAAGCAAATCCAGTTTCGCCTGCAAATGAAGAACCTGCGGATTGAGAATCAACATCTGTAGAACTCAAATTGGTTTTGTAATAAGCATCAACAGATCCACTTATAGATAATTTTTTTTCTGTAACTTCTTCTTGAGCAAATAACGCTGTTGCTACAAAAAGCATTGAAAGTGTGATAATTTTTTTCATCATTGTTCTATTTTTTAAGTTAATTAGTTTTATAGGTCTAAAATTGATTAGTTTTTATTTTTGATTATTAAATATTAATTAGACCTAATTCTTCTTAATAACGAGCCAAAACTATATTAAAAACTTTTAACCCCATAAAAAATAGGGGTATTTGGTTTATTTTTGTAAATAATTCATTTTTTACCCTATTTTTTTAAGGGTATTCAACTTAATATTAAGTTTTTTGATATTTTAACAACATTCTTATTCGAATTATTGTCAATGTTTTTCATATTTTAATGTTATAATTTTTATGCATGAGATGATTTTTCAACATAAATTCACAGATCTGTATATATTGGCAAATTTTATAGTTTGATTATTTATTAGAAAACTGGTGTAATATTGACATATAATTATTTTTATAACCCGATGACTTCTAAAATCGAAATAATGAAATACACCCTATTGAATTTCAAAACCTAGAATGTATCTTAGCTTTTCAACTCAAGTTTTTAAACTCATTAATTGTTGATTATGCTGAAGAAACAAGGACTTTATTTACCAGAATTCGAACATGAAAACTGTGGTGCAGGTTTTATTTGCAATCTTAAAGGAGAGAAGACAAATCAAATCATCCATGATGCTCTAGAAATTCTAGTAAAATTAGCACACCGTGGTGGCGTTAGTGCTGATGGAAAAACTGGTGATGGCGCTGGATTATTAATTGATATTCCTCACGATTACTTTAAACGTGTTTGTGACTTTAACATTCCTGCGCAAAGAGAATATGCTGTAGGTATGGTGTTTTTACCTAAAGTTGAAAACCAATATCAGTTCTGTAAAAATATTTTTGAAAAAGAAATTAAAGCACAAGGCCTTTCTATTTTAGGATGGCGAGAAGTTCCTGTAGATTCTTCGCAATTAGGGGAAATAGCTTTAGCGTCCGAACCAAGTATTGAGCAAATTTTCATTGGTAAAACTGAAGAAATTACCGAAGCTATTTTTAAAGCTAAATTGTATGCCGCTCGAAAAATTACAGAGCATGCCATTAGAAAATCAAAAATGTCTCAAAGTGATTATTTCTACTTGCCAAGCTTATCAAATACAACGTTAATATATAAAGGTATTATAATGCCTGAAGATATTGGGCCCTATTTTACAGATTTACAGCAAGAAGATTTAGTAACACGTTTAGCTTTAGTACACCAACGTTTCTCTACCAACACTATGCCTGCATGGGAGTTAGCACAGCCTTTCCGATTTATGTGTCAGAATGGTGAGATTAACACATTACGTGGTAACGTAAGTAGAATGCGTGTGCGTGAAGAAATAATGAAAAGTGATGTCTTCGGACCTCAAATAGATAAATTATTCCCAATTATATTACCAGGAAAATCAGATTCTGCCTCTATGGATATGGTTGTGGAATTATTAACGCATACAGGACGTTCATTACCAGAAGTTATGATGATGATGATTCCTGAAGCATGGGAGAAACACAAAACCATGTCTAAGGAGCGTAAAGCTTTCTACGAATATAATGCTTGCCTTATGGAACCATGGGATGGCCCTGCTTCTGTACCGTTTACAGATGGCGATTATGTAGGAGCATTATTAGATCGTAATGGCCTAAGACCTTCAAGATATACTGTTACAAAAAGTGGAAAATTAATCATGTCTTCAGAAATTGGTGTCGTTGAAGTTGCTCCAGAAGATGTTGAAAGTCATGGCCGTTTAGAGCCAGGAAAAATGTTCTTGGTAGACATGAACAAAGGTCGTATTATTAATGACGAAGAAATTAAAAGTAAAATTGTTTCAGAAAGGCCATATCAAGAATGGTTAGATAAAACAAGATTACATTTAAAAGACATTCCTTATAATAATGAAACTTGTCCAATCGAGACCATCGATATAAAAACAAGACAACGTTTATTTAATTATACATTTGAGGATATTCAAGAAGTTATCACACCAATGGCAATTGTTGGTAAAGAAGCTTTAGGTTCTATGGGTATTGATACACCTTTGGCTGTTTTATCAGATAGACCACAATTAATTTCAAATTACTTCAAACAATTATTCGCACAGGTAACTAATCCGCCTTTAGATGGAATTCGTGAAGAAATTGTAACCGATATTAGTTTGTCTTTAGGAAAAGACAGAAATATATTTAGTATTACAGAAAGACAGTGTAGAAAATTAAAAATTCAAAATCCTGTTATTTCTAATGCCGATTTAGAAAAAATTAGAAATATCTCAGTAGAAAGTTTTAAAGCTGAAACTATCGAGATGTTATATCCAAAAGTGAAAGGTCTCAACGGACTTGAAGATGCTTTGGAGAATATTATTGTACAAATAGAAAAAGCATTATTAAGAGGGACAAACATCATTATCTTATCAGATAGAGGTGTAAATAAAGAGTTTGCTCCTATACCGTCTTTATTGGCTTGTTCTTATGTAAACCATCAAATGAACCGTTTACGTAAGCGTTCTTATTTCGATATTATTATCGAATCTGCTGAACCTCGTGAGCCTCATCATTTCGCTACTTTATTTGGTTACGGCGCAAGTGCTGTTAACCCTTATATGGTAAATGAAATTATTAGAATGCAAGTTAAAGATGGCTTCATAACTGGTATGGACGAACAAAAAGCGGTTGATAACTTCAACAAAGCTATTGGGAAAGGTATTTTAAAAGTCATGAACAAAATAGGAATCTCGACGTTACACTCGTACAGAGGTTCTCAAATATTCGAAATTGTTGGTTTCAACTCGCAATTTGTAGAAAAATATTTTCCATATACAGCTTCTAGAATTGAAGGTATTGGTTTATATGAAATTGAAAAAGAAATAACAGAACGTTATAAATACGCATATCCAGACACATACATCGATAAACGTTTAGGTTTAAATATTGGTGGAGATTACAGATGGAGACGTAATGGTGAACGCCACCTATTCAACCCTACTACCGTTTCTAAATTACAGCAAGCCGTTAGGTTGAGCGATCAAGACAGTTATAATGTTTATGCAAAAGCGGTTAATGATCAAGCTGAAAACTTAATGACCATTCGTGGTTTATTTGAGTTTGATAATTTAGACCCGATACCTTTAGATGAAGTAGAACCTTGGACAGATATTGTTAAACGCTTTAAAACGGGAGCGATGTCTTATGGGTCTATTTCTAGAGAAGCACACGAAAACTTAGCCATTGCTATGAACCGAATTGGAGGAAAATCTAATTCAGGTGAAGGTGGAGAAGACAGAAAACGTTTTATACCGGATGCGAATGGCGATAGCCGTAACTCTGCAATTAAACAAGTGGCTTCTGGACGTTTTGGAGTCACATCGCATTATTTAACTAATGCTAGAGAGATTCAAATAAAAATGGCACAGGGTGCAAAACCTGGAGAAGGTGGTCAATTACCAGGAGAGAAAGTATATCCTTGGATTGCAGCAGTTCGTAACTCAACACCATTTGTAGGGTTAATTTCACCACCACCACACCACGATATTTATTCTATTGAAGATTTAGCACAATTAATCTACGATTTAAAAAATGCAAATCGTGAAGCTAGAATTAATGTAAAACTAGTTTCAGAAGTTGGCGTAGGGACTATTGCTGCTGGTGTATCAAAAGCAAAAGCTGATGTTGTACTTATTGCAGGTTATGATGGTGGAACGGGAGCTTCTCCTCTAACATCTTTAAAACATGCAGGTCTTCCTTGGGAACTTGGTTTAGCAGAAGCACAACAAACATTAGTATTAAACGATTTACGTTCTCGTATTGTTGTAGAATGTGATGGCCAATTAAAAACGGGTCGTGATGTGGCCATTGCTTGTTTATTAGGAGCCGAAGAATTCGGATTTGCCACAGCACCATTAGTAGCTTCAGGATGTATTATGATGCGTAAGTGTCATTTAAACACCTGCCCAGTAGGTATTGCGACTCAAGATAAAGAATTACGTAAAAACTTTAAAGGCACACCAGAACACGTTATTAATTTCTTCTTCTATATTGCTGAAGAATTAAGAGCTATTATGGCACAATTAGGGTTCAGAACCATGGATGAAATGATTGGTCAAACTCATAAGATAAATGCCAATAAAGCCATTACACATTATAAAGCAAAAGGGTTAGATTTATCTTCAATCTTACATAGACCTGCAGCTTATAATGAGATGACTGTTAAGAATACAGGTAAACAAGACCATAATTTAGAAAATGTATTAGATTTTACAATCTTAAAACATTCTAAAACAGCAATAACAAATAAAGTACCAACAACTTTAGAATTCCCTATTAATAATATGAACCGTTCGGTTGGAGCTATTATTAGTAACGAAATTTCTAAAGCACACGGCCACTTAGGTTTACCGGAAAACACATTGAACATTAACTTCACAGGTTCTGCAGGACAAAGCTTTGGAGCATTTGGTGCTCATGGATTAACGTTCAGCCTTGAAGGAAATACCAATGATTATTTAGGTAAAGGTCTATCTGGTGCAAAACTGATTATTAAGAAACCAACCAAAGCAGATTTCATAGCAGAAAACAACATCATTGTTGGTAATGTGTGTTTATTTGGAGCGGTTGAAGGAGAAGCTTATATCAATGGTATTGCAGGCGAACGTTTTGCTGTTCGTAACTCTGGAGCAACCACAGTTGTTGAAGGTGTTGGAGATCATTGTTGCGAATATATGACGGGAGGAAAAGTAATTGTCCTTGGAAGTACTGGTAGAAATTTTGCAGCAGGTATGAGTGGAGGTATTGCTTACGTGTACGATCCTGAAAACAAATTTGTAAACGGATTATGTAATACAGAAACAATCGATTTTGAAGCTATTTTAGCTGAAGATGCTGCCGATTTAAAAGGATGGATTGAAAAACACGTTTTATATACAGATAGTAAACTTGGTGAGCGGTTATTAGCCGATTGGGATAACAGCTTGCAGCACTTTGTTCGAGTAATGCCGACTGAATACAAGAAAGCATTAGAGCGTTTAGCAAAAGGAGAAATAATGGTTGAAGAATTAGAAACAGCATAGTACAATGGGGAAAGTAACAGGTTTTAAAGAATTCCAAAGAAAAGATGAAGCATACAAGCCCGTAGAAGAGCGTGTAGAGCATTATAATGAATTTACGGTCTCATTAAGTGATAAAGACATCACAGAACAAGGGTCTCGTTGCATGGATTGCGGCATTCCATTTTGCCACAGTGGTTGCCCACTTGGTAATTTAATTCCAGATTTCAATCACATGGTACACCAAGGTGAATGGCAAAAAGCCTCTTGGATTTTACATTCTACAAACAATTTTCCTGAGTTTACTGGTCGCTTATGTCCTGCGCCTTGCGAGCAAGCCTGTGTTTTAGGTCTTATTGAAGACCCAGTTTCTATAGAAAATATTGAAAAGAACATTGTAGAGCGTGCTTTTAAAGAAGGTTGGATTAAACCGCAACCACCAAAAACTAGAACAGGAAAAACTATAGCAGTTATAGGTTCTGGTCCTGCAGGTTTAGCTACAGCGCAACAACTTAATAGAGTCGGGCATACTGTTACTGTTTTTGAAAGAGATGATGCTATTGGAGGATTATTACGCTACGGAATTCCTAATTTCAAAATGGAAAAAGGGATTATAGACCGTCGTGTAGCTATTTTAGAAGCTGAAGGCATTAGCTTTAAAGTAAATGCTAACGTTGGTGTTAATGTATCTGTTGAAGAATTAAAGGCATTTGATGCTGTAGTTCTTTGTGGAGGTGCTACTGAAAGAAGAAGTTTACCAACACCAGGTATTGATGCCGATGGTGTGGTACAAGCAATGGATTTCTTAACACAGCAAACTAAAGTTGTTTTTGGGCAAGAGATAAAAGACCAAATAAAAGCAACAGACAAAGACGTTATCGTAATTGGTGGTGGTGATACAGGTTCAGATTGTATTGGAACATCTAACCGTCATGGTGCCAAATCAGTAGTTAATTTTGAAATTATGCCAAAACCTCCAGGGCATCGTTCACCAACTACACCATGGCCTTTTTGGCCGTTACAGTTAAAAACATCATCGTCTCATAAAGAAGGTGTTGAACGCAACTGGTTAATAAATACTAAAGAATTTGTAACGGACGAAAACGGAAAACTTACTGCTTTAAAAACAGTGAATGTGGAGTGGGAAATGATTCCTGGTGAGCGTCCAAAATTAATAGAAATTGAAGGTACAGAAAAAACTTGGCCGTGCGATTTAGCATTATTGGCACTTGGTTTTACAGGTCCTGAAAGCACACTTGCAGATCAATTAGGATTAGATAGAGATGGTCGTTCTAACTACAAAGCGGAATATGGTAAATACCAAACAAATGTTCCAAACATATTTACTGCTGGTGATATGCGCCGTGGACAATCATTAATTGTTTGGGCTATTTCTGAAGGTAGAGAAGCTGCTAGACAAGTAGACATTTACTTAATGGGGAAATCTGATTTACCCTCAAAAGATATTGCTGGCGATTTGGTTGCTATGTAACTTATCAAAATATTATAAATAAATAAATGCGAACTAAACAGTTCGCATTTATTTATTTATATCCTGTTCTTAATATACATTTCGCATAAATTCCTCAGCTTTTTCAACCATATTTTTACTTCCGCAAATAAATGGCACACGCTGGTGTAATTCAGTAGGTTCAACATCCATAATCCTGATAAACCCATCACTAGCTTTTCCATTAGCCTGTTCCGCTAAATACGCCATAGGATTACATTCATATAACAAACGTAATTTCCCATTAGGATTTTTTGAGCTTTGTGGATATAAATAAACTCCGCCCTTAATCATGTTTCTGTGAAAATCTGATACTAATGATCCAATATATCTTGAAGTATAAGGTCTGTCCTCTTCCTCTTCTTGGCAATATTTAATATAATTTTTTATCCCTTGTGGAAAGTGAATATAGTTCCCTTCATTTACAGAATAAATAGTTCCATCTTCAGGAAACTCCATGTCTGGATGAGACAGATAGAAAGACCCTATAGCAGGATTTAAAGTAAACCCGTTAACGCCATCTCCTGTTGTATAAACTAGCATCGTTGAGGTTCCATAAACCACATAACCCGCCGCTACTTGCTCACTTCCTTTTTGTAAAAAATCTTCTATAGTTACCGGTGTACCAACAGAAGTTACCCGCCTGTAAATCGAAAAAATAGTACCTACAGAAACATTTACATCTATATTAGAAGAACCGTCTAATGGATCAATCAATACAATATATTTATTTTGATGGTTTTCATCTTGACTATTAATAGCTATAAAATCATCTTCTTCTTCACTAGCAATTCCACAAACAATATTTCTATTAGTTAGTGTTTGAATAAACTTTTCATTAGCATAAACATCAAGTTTTTGCTGATCTTCTCCTTGAATATTTGTATCGCCTGCTGCACCAATAATATCGACCAAACCAGCTTTATTCACCTCATGATTTACCACTTTTGCAGCCAATCGAATAGAATTTATAAGACTTGATAATTCCCCCGAAGAATATTGAAATGAAGATTGATTTTCAATTATAAATTCTCCTAAGGTTTGCTTTTTGTGAGACATAAATACTATAATTTAATTTGTACAAATATCAATAAAAATTAATAAACTACATCGTTTTCGTTCAATATAAAATGTAACAATTAATCAACTTTAAACTATATTTGGTTGAATTATTTTTATTATGAACTTTACTATTAGAAATGCCAAAAAAAATGACATGCCTCAGGTACTTCATTTAATTAAAGAATTAGCAGCCTTTGAAAAGGAACCTGATACCGTTGAAATTACAGTTGAAGACCTAGAGAATGACGGTTTTGGAACTCCTCCTGCATTTCATTGTTTTGTTGCAGAACTAAATTCAAAAATTGAAGGCATAGCTTTAATCTACAATCGTTACTCTACTTGGAAAGGTAAAATTTTGCATTTAGAAGATTTAATTGTTAGCGAATCGATGCGAGGTTCAGGCATGGGAACGGCACTTTTAGACGAAGTGATTAAATACGGCCACGCCTTAGGGGCAAAACGCATCAATTGGGAAGTATTGGATTGGAATGAACCTGCTATTGCCTTTTACGAAAAAAAAGGCGCTAATGTAATGCGCGATTGGGATGTTGTTCAGTTAAGTGAGACTGGTATTAAAAATTATATAGCAAAATTATAATACCGATATAATATGCAAGTATTTAAGTTTGGTGGAGCCTCTGTAAAAGATGCCAATGGTGTAAAAAATATAGCTTCAGTATTACAAAAAGTTGGTTATAAAAAAACATTGGTTGTTGTATCCGCAATGGGAAAAACCACGAATGCCATTGAACTTGTAATAAAGAACTATTTTGAAAACAAAACAGAATTACAAAGTTCACTTCACGAGGTGAAAAAATATCACAATGAAATTTTACTCGATTTATTTGATCCCGATAGCTATCGGGATGTAAACCATCAAGCTTTTAAAAAAATCAACACGTTATTTGATGAGTTAAATAGTTTTTTAAAAACTAACAAGTCCCCTGATTACAATTTTGTTTATGACCAAGTTATAGGTTATGGAGAGCTTCTATCAACAACAATAATTAGCGAATATTTAAACACTATTGGCATAAAAAACAACTGGATTGACGTTAGAAATCAAATTAAAACTGACAATTATTATAGACGTGCCAATGTAAATTGGAGCGACACGCAACGTCTTATTTCATCAAAATTTGACCCCTCTGTTTTAAATATAACTCAAGGGTTTTTAGGTAGTGATGAAAATAATTTCACAACAACCCTAGGTAGAGAAGGTAGTGACTATACCGCTGCTATATATGCCTATTGCTTAAATGCTGAAAGCGTCACTATTTGGAAAGATGTCCCTGGTGTTTTAAATGCTGATCCGCGTTATTTTGAAAACTCACAATTATTAAATAAAATATCATATCGAGAAGCTATAGAACTAGCATTTTATGGCGCATCCGTTATTCATCCAAAAACATTACAACCTTTACAAGGCAAAGAAATTCCTCTGTTTGTAAAATCATTTTTAAACCCCGAAGCACCAGGAACTCAAATAGGAAAAAATGTAACTTTAGATCCTATGATTCCCTGCTTCATCGTGAAAAAAAAACAAATATTAATTTCTTTATCGTCTCTAGATTTTTCATATATCGTTGAAGAAAATATAAGCGAAATTTTCACGCTTTTACATAGGTATAAAATGAAAGTAGATGTTATTCAAAACTCTGCTATTAGTTTTTCTGTTTGCGTTGATGATCTTTATAATAACCTTGATAAACTATTGCATCATTTAAAAGCAAAATTCAAGGTAACTAGTGATGAAAACGTGTCACTTTACACGATTCGGCATTACAATCAGTCGGCTATAAATCAAATTGAAATTGATAAAACGGTATTGTTAAAACAATTAACTCAAGGAACCGTTCAAATAGTAGTAAAACCACTGTAATTATAAAATGGTACAAATAGTTTATTTAGTACATTTACACTCATGAGTAAACCGAAAGATATAGGACTGGTAAATGCAAAAGAAGTTGCTAAAGCTATCCAACTAGATAAATATGGTTTTATAGGGACATTTATTGGTTGGCTTTTAATGAAAGTTCTTAAGATATCTACTATAAATAAATTTTACAAAAAACATAAACATCTAAAAGACATTGATTTTTTAGATAGTATTTTAGATGAATTTCAAATTAAGTTTGAAATTCCAGAAGAGGATCTAAAAAGGCTTCCAAAAGAAGGTGCCTATATAACCGTTTCTAACCATCCTTTGGGTGGAATTGATGGCATTTTATTATTGAAATTAATGCTAGAGCAACGCGATGATTTTAAAATAATAGCCAACTTTTTATTACATCGAATAGTCCCTTTAAAACCCTATATCATGCCTGTAAATCCTTTTGAAGACAGAAAGGATGCAAAGTCTAGTATTGCTGGTTTTAAAAATTCGATATTACATTTAAGAAGTGGACATCCGTTAGGTTTATTCCCAGCTGGAGAGGTTTCAACTTACAGAGATGGCAAGTTAGTAGTTGATAAACCTTGGGAAGAAGCGGCCATGAAACTGGTTAAGAAAGCTGAAGTTCCTGTTGTACCCATTTATTTTCATGCTAAAAATAGTAAACTGTTTTATAAACTTTCAAAAATAAGCGACATCTTTAGAACCGCTAAATTACCTTCGGAAGTTCTTACACAAAAACGTAGAATTATTAAAGTTAGAATAGGTAAACCCATTTCTGTAAATGATCAAAAAGAACACACCTCTCTTGAGGATTTTTCAGAATTTTTGAGACGGAAAACCTATATGCTTTCTAATGCTTTTGAGAATAAATCTAAGATTTTAGACAACATTTCATCTACCTTAAAAACACCCAAAGCACCAAAAAACATTGTAACACCTGTTGACAATGACTTAATGATTCAAGAAGTTGATGCGCTTAGAAAAAATGATTCTAGACTTTTACAAAGTAAAAATTATGAAGTGTTTTTGGCTCCAGCAGAAAATATGCCTAACATGCTTCGTGAAATTGGTCGTTTAAGAGAAATTACGTTCAGAGAAGTTGGCGAAGGCACTAATGAAGCTATTGATTTAGATGCTTTTGATAATTATTACCATCACATGTTTTTGTGGGATAACGAAAAGAAAGTCCTTGCCGGCGCTTATAGAATGGGATTGGGGTCAAAGATTTTTGAACGTTATGGTATTGATGGATTTTATCTTCAAGATTTATTCAGGTTTGAACCCGAATTGTATAAAATGATGAGTCAGTCTATTGAAATGGGGCGCGCTTTCATTATAAAAGAATACCAACAAAAACCTATGCCTTTATTTTTACTTTGGAAAGGTATTGTGCATACAACCTTGCGTTTTCCTGAGCATAAATTCTTAATTGGCGGCGTTAGTATTAGTAATCAATTTTCAAATTTCTCAAAATCGTTAATGATTGAGTTTATGAAATCGCATTATTACGACCCTTATATTGCGCAATATGTGCATCCTAAAAAGGAATTTAAAGTAAAACTAAAAGATGCCGATAAAGATTTTGTTTTTGATGAAACTGAAGCCGATTTAAATAAATTCGATAAATTTATTGATGAAATAGAACCAGGAGCCTTACGCTTACCTGTCCTACTTAAAAAATACATCAAACAAAATGCGCGTTTAGTCGCTTTTAACGTAGATCCGCTTTTTAACAATGCTGTTGATGGCTTGATGTATATTAAAATTGCCGACTTGCCCGAAAGCACTGTTCGTCCAGTTATGGAAGAGTTTCAAGCGGAGCTGGAACGTAAGTTTGTGGAGAATAATGAAAGCTAAAAAGTTAATTTTATTATTTTCTTTATTTGTTTCATTTTATGGATTAGCTCAAACATTCTCTGGTATTGTGCTTGATATTAAAACTAAAGAACCCATAGAATCTGCTTCCATCTATTTTGACAATACAACCATTGGCACAACCACAAATTCTGAAGGGAAATTTTCTATTTCTTTTACAGATGCTATACAATCCAGTTTAGTTATTTCGTATTTAGGTTATGAAACCAAAACTGTTTTAGATTATAGGCAAGAAAATAATATTACCATCTATTTAAAACCGGCAAATAATGTTTTAGATGAAGTGGTTATAAATGCAGATGATGGTTTAACACGAAAACAAAAATTAAGATTATTTAGGCAACAATTTTTAGGCCTTTCAAGGTTTGGAAAATCAAGTAATATTTTAAATGAGGATGCTCTAATTCTTAAGTATAATAAAAAGCAAAAACAGTTAACCGTAAGCGCAATAAAACCGCTTATTATTGAGAATAAAGGTTTACAATATCTAATCTCTTTCGATATTCAAACATTCGAATTAAACTTTAGTTATGTTGAAGAAAAAAATAATATTTTCAACATGAAGTCTCTTGGTTATACAGGGAAAACCTTCTATAAAAATCTAGATAATTTTAATAAAAAGAAAGCAGAGAAGAATAGACAAAAAGCTTACAACGGATCAGTGCTTCAATTTATGAGGGCTTTGTATAATGAAGATTTAGAAGCCAAAAGTTATCAGGTTTTTTATAGAGGTTTTAAAACCAATCCTTGGAATCATTTTAAAATTCAACCGATTACCAACTCTACAAAAAAGCGAGTATTATTAGATAAACCTGTTACTATTCTTCACAATAATAAAAGTCAATCTAAAATTACATTTCTCAATCCTGCGATATTAATTGATGAATTTGGAAATTATGTGGATGTAACCAAAGTGTTATTTTCTGGAGTCATGGGAAATCAACGGGTTGGCGATTTGTTACCTCTTGATTTTGGCTTGTAGAACTAGAAATGCATTTCTTTAAAATAACTTCTCTAACTTTTAAAAGCTCCATGTTTTTCTTAATCAGTTCCAATCAATTTTGAAGGGTCATGAAAATTATAATGGAATCGCAAGGCATTCTTGCTTGGTATCTATGCGCAGTTTCTATTCGCATGAGTACAAACGGTATGAAATAAATAATCCTCGAGGTAGACCCCACAGAGGTATTCAACGGAAGAAAGTTTTAATATTTTATGAAAACCATCCGTTTTCAAACTTTCCTCTTATACCTCTGATGCAGAGTGTCAGGGAGTTCTAATGATTAAAACCAAGGTTTTTTTCCTGCTTGATAGGTGTTATAAAATTCCTCATCAGATTTTGTTAAATAGATAATGCCTTCTATTAAACCAATTATACCTGTTAATCCAGCTCCTAATCCACAAGTTATAAAACCGAGAACAAATGTAATTACTAATAAAATAATCCCTTCTTTATTGTACCCTAAAATGAATTTATGCACACCTAAAGGTCCTAATATTATAGCTAAAACTCCAGCTAAAATTTTCTTGTTTTCGCCAGTTGCTTGTTCAAATGTTTCTTTTGCACTTTCCGCAAATTCTGAAGCGGTCTCTTTAGCTTCACTAGCAAATTCTTTAGCTTTTTCTTTTGTATCACCTGCTAACTCGCTTGCTTTATCACTTACTTTATCGGCAGCTTTTTTAGCACCATCTTTAGCATCACCTAACATATCGTTTAGATCATCACTTAAATTTTTTTCATCAGACATTTTGAAATATAATTTTGGTTAGACTATAAAGTTAATAAAAAATAAACTCTTATAACTATTTGTCTTTTATCTTAACAATATGTTACAAACTACTTCAATCAAATTATTTGAACAACATAATAACACCACCAATTGCTGTAACAATTAAAATGAAACGCCTGTAGTTTACATTAGAAATTAACTTAACAATATACGCCCCTAATAAAAACCCAATAATTACAGCAGGTATTAACACCAAGTTTAAAACCAATGTTTCGGTAGTAACCGTTTTCCAAATAAAAATATGAAAAGGCAACTTAAACACATTAATGATAAAAAACAACCAAGCTGCTGTACCTATAAATTCATTCTTAGGAAAACGCATAGCCAAAAAATAAACATTAGAAATGGGTCCGGCGAGATTTCCAATCATTGTGGTGAAACCAGCTAAAAACCCTGTAATTATTGCGAATAATTTATTTGTTGGAACTTTATTAGATTTTCTGCTTTCGGTATAAAACATAATAAGAACTGAAACAATAATTATTATTGCCATTAACCTTTTAAAAACCGTTTCAGAAATATCATTTCCAACCCAAACACCTACTAAAACTCCAACAATCATCCAAGGGATTAACTTTTTGATAATATGCCATTGTGCATGCCTATAATAATAAATAACCGCAAAAATATCAGCACAAATTAACATGGGCAGTAAAATACCTGTTGATGCTTTTTCACCAAAAACAAAAGCAAGTATCACCACAATAATAATACCGATTCCTTTAATTCCTGATTTGGCTAAACCCAATAAAAAAACTGCAAAACCAATAGCTGTCCATTGTAATGCAGTTAAATTGTATGATTGAAGAATTTCTAAATAAGTCAATTTGGTTGTTGGTTGTTGGTTGTTGGTTGTTGGAAAAAGGTAAATATTACTTATTCAAATGCCTTATCTATTGGTTCCCAAAGTTCAATCTTATTGCCATCATTGTCTAAAATCCAACCAAATTTTCCATACTCGTATTCTTGAACCTCACCAACAATAGTAACCCCTTCTTCTTTTAAAGCTTTAAGTAATTCATGTAAATTTTCCACCCTATAATTAAACATAAAATCCTTTTTTGAAGGCTCATAATATTTTGTGTCTTCAGGAAAAGGACTCCATTGGGTTGAGCAATCTTTCCCATCTTTATCTTTCCACCAAAAGGTACAACCGTAATCATCAGTATTAAAACCTAAATGCTTTTTATACCAATTTTTTGATGCTTTTGGGTCTTTCGTTTTAAAAAACAAACCACCTATTCCCGTTACTCGATTTTTCATTCCTCTTCCTAACCCTCTCTAAAGGAGAGGGAATTTTTTAGTTAAACTTAATTATTTTTTGAAAGCAAATTCATAAATACCTATCCATTCTTCGGTGCTTACTTTTGCGGTTAATTCGCCTATTAAACCAAAAGGAATATCATCCATTCGTTTAAACCTGATACAACTTTTACCCATATCTAATTTATACTTGCAACGTTTAGCGTATTCTGAAATAAACCAATCCAGTAAATCTTTTTTTGAATATAGTACCATACTATAAACAGCTACAAAGTTTTTTTGAGATGCCAAATTCATAAATGGTAATGGTGATTTTGGGTCGCAATGGTAACCATCTGGATAAACTGTATGAGGCACAACATAACCTAACATGCCATAATTCATTGCTTCTTCAATACCTTTTGGAAGGTTGTCTAAAATTTGTTGTCTTAATTTAGAAACTGGCTCTTTCCTGTCTTCCGGTAATTCTTCCAGATATTGTTTTGGTGATGTTGCTTTTGATTGCATTTCTGTAATTTTTTGAAATCATATAAAGTTAACAAAATTTCGCTTTAATTTTATCCACTATGGTTTGAGCCAATTTTTCTTTACTTTCAATGGTCCAGCCGGCAACATGAGGTGAAAGCAAAACGTTTTCGGCTTTGATTAAATATTGAAATGCTTCTGGCAGATTTTCAATAGCACTTCGACTGCGCTCAGTGTGACATTCATTATCTATAGAAGGTTTGAATAAATTTTCAAAAGATGCCTTTTCGTATTCTAAAACATCTAATCCTGCTCCTAAAATTTTACCTGATTTTAAGGCGGACACCAAATCTGCAGTCACTACACTTTTGCCTCTTGCGGTATTAATAAGCCAAAACGGTTTTTTAACTTGATTAATAAACGCTGTATTAATCATATTTAAAGTTAAAGGTGTTTGTGGCGTATGCAAACTCACCACATCAACTTTTTCTTGAAAGGTTTTAAGTGATACTTGTTTTGCATTTTCGTCCTCAACATTATCTTTTATATCATAACAAAGCACGGCAACATCAAACCCTCGTAGCTTTTTCGCGAAGGCTTTCCCCATGTTACCGTAGCCAATTAAGCCTATTGTTTTTCCGTCTAGTTCAATGCCTCTGTTATCTTCACGCAACCAGTTACCTTTTCGGACTTCCGCATCAGCTTTGTTTAGTTTATTAAAAAGTGATAAAAGCATGCCTAAGGCATGTTCACCAACTGCATTTCGGTTTCCCTCAGGAGCTGAAATTAAATAAATCCCTTTTTGTTCAGCGTAATTACAATCTATATTTTCCAACCCTGCACCTACACGCCCAATAAATTTGAGGTTTTTTGCAGCATCAAGAAATTGTTTATCAATAGTGAAACGACTTCTTAAAATAATGCCATCATAATCTTTAATTTTAGCTTGAATCGTTTCTTTTGAAGATGCATAGTCTTCATGATTAGTAAAACCTAAATCGTTAAGTTGATTTATTAATAATTCGTGGTTAGTATCTAGGTGAAGTATTTTCATAAGTACAATGATTGAGGTCTCGACTTTAGCCTGTCTTGAGCAACAGACGAAAGGCTCGACCAGACATTTTATTATATTTTTGGGTAATGGGTTTGTGTCTTTTCATGGTCTATTTTTCCAGTATGCGCAGTGCTTAATTTTTCGAATAGCAGTACATGAACTTCTTCATCGTTTTTTGTGAATGGATTATGCTCTACCCCTTTTGGTACCACAATAATTTCGCCTTCGTTTACAACTTCTGTTCGGTCTCTGAATTGCATATATAAGGTGCCCTTGATGACTTGAAATAATTCGTCTTCATCATCATGACTGTGCCAAACAAATTCGCCTTTAAGTTTCGCCAATATAACCTGCATATTATCTACCACTGCAATTTGATGTGGATGCCAATTTTTATTAAATTTTGAAAGCTTGTCCTTTATGTTTATACTTTTCATGATGTAAAATTACGAAGTTTTGCGTTAGGGATTGAACGGCTTGTTTGATCCCGATGATAATCGGGAGAGTAGTGAGCCCGACCTCCCGATAGCTATCGGGAGTGGTAACGCCCAAGTATTAAATACCGAGAATCATTTTTGCTATCCAAAAATAGAGTAGAATACCTAAAATATCGTTGCTAGTAGTGATAAAAGGTCCAGTGGCAATTGCTGGATCGATGCCGCGTTTGTTTAGAAACAATGGCACAAACGTACCGATGAGTCCTGCCACAATAATAACGGCCACAAGAGATACTGATATAGCCAAAGCGGTGTATAATTCGCCTTTGAAAGCCCACACGAATAAGAATAAAAATATGGCTAGAATAACGCCATTGAGGGCCGCGAGTAACATTTCTTTTATTAATCGGCTATTAACACTTCCACGAACATCATCATTAGCCAAACCTTGCACGATAATGGCGCTAGATTGTACGCCTACGTTTCCAGCCATGGCTGCAATTAGCGGCGTAAAAAAAAATAATATTACGGCTTTACCTGTAAAAAGTCCTTCGAAACCTTCCATGATTAAGAAAGCACCAATACCACCAATTAAACCTAAAAATAGCCAGGGTAAACGAGCTCTGGTAAGCTCAAGAATACTATCATCTGCCTCTACATCTCCAGTAATACCTGCTGCCATTTGGTAATCTTTATCGGCTTCTTCTTTTAAGACGTCAACAATATCATCAATGGTAATTCTGCCTAAGAGCATTTTATTTTCGTCTACAACTGGTATTGCTTCTAAGTCATATTTTGCCATAACTCTGGCTACTTCTTCAACATCATCATGAACATTAACATAGTCCACATTAACCTTTACTAAGTCTGCTATTTTTTGCTCGCTTTTAGCAACAATTAAATCTTTTAAAGAGAGGCGACCTATAAGCCTTTCTTCCTTATTTACTACGTAAATAGAATGCACACGTGTTACTTCTTCCGCTTGACCACGAATTCTGCGCATGCAACCAGCAACCGTCCATGTTTCATAAACTTTAACTAACTCTTTTGCCATGAGTCCACCTGCTGTATCTTCATCATAAGCTAAAAGTTCGGTAATTTCTGCCTTGTGTTCTTCATCTTCAATTTGAGCTATTACAGCTAGTTGACGCTCTTCCGATAATTCTGAAATAATATCTGCCGCATCATCGGTATCTAATTCTTCAACTTCTTCGGCAATTTCTTTGGCAGAAAGATTTTTTAAGACTTTTTCCCGATTGTCTTCATCCATCTCCATTAAAATGTCAGAAGTGGTATCGGAATCTAGAAGTTTAATGACATACACTGCCTCTTCTAGCATTAATTCATCTAAAATTTCGGCAATATCAGCGTAGTGGTACTCATCTAATAGTTTGTGAAGTTCTTTATCGTTCTGTTCCTCGATAAATAGCTCAACTTGCTTAATGAGTTCATCAGTTAATTGAAATTGTATGTTTTCGTTATCTTCCAAAAAATATGCATTTCGTCCCGAAAGCTTTCGGGAGCGCTCAGTGTGACATTAGGTTTATTATTCTGTATCGTTTTCTAATAATTGTGTAAGCTCCATAAAAGCTTGAACACTCAATTGTTCTGGACGTTTTTCAAATATACTATTTGCTTTTAAATTATCAGATAAATTGAATGTTTTTAAACTGTTACGAAGTGTTTTTCTGCGATGTTGAAAAGCGGCTTTAACGACTTTAAAAAAGAATTTGTCATCACAAGGTAAAGAATAGTCAGCTTTTCTTGTGAGTCTTAAAACACCTGAATCTACTTTTGGTGGTGGGTTAAAAACGTTTGGTGGAACCGTAAATAAATATTCGGCATCATAAAACGCTTGTGTTAATACGGATAGAATCCCATACACTTTACTCCCTTCTTTTGAGCAAATACGTAGCGCAACTTCTTTTTGAAACATCCCAGAGAATTCAGGGATTTGATCCCGCATTTCTAAAGTTTTAAAAACGATTTGTGTTGAAATATTATAAGGAAAGTTACCAATGATAGCAAATGGTTCTCCTTTAAACACTTCATTTAAATCGTATTTTAGAAAGTCTTTTTCTATAATTCTTGGTGCGAGATTAAGATAATTGGATTGGAGATATTCCACCGACTCGGGATCAATTTCAATAACATAAGTTGTTTTCTCTTTTTTTAGCAAATATTTGGTAAGCACACCCATCCCTGGACCAATTTCTAAAACATTTTTGTAGTCTTTTAAAATGAGTGTGTCTGCTATTTTTTCTGCTACAGTCTCGTCATTTAAAAAGTGCTGACCTAAATATTTTTTTGCTTTTACCAGATGCTGCTTGGGTTTATATACCACTAATTATAGGGTGTTTTATGAGAAATACGAAGATAGTAAGTTTTGCTCGCAAAGACGCTAAGACGCAAAGTTTAATTGAAATGCATTTTCATGCCTTCGTGTGATGCCTTGAATTCTAAATCTTCATAAAATTTAATGGCTTTTGGCCTCATTTTATCAGTGGTTAATTGTAATACATGAGCTTTCTTTTCTTTTGCTCTGTTTATAACCCACTCAAGCATTTTCTTTCCAAGCCCAAAACCTCTTTGATCCTTTCTAATTCTTACAGCTTCAATTTGAGCTCTAATACCACCACGATAGGTTAAATATTGAATGAAAGTAAGTTGTAAAGTACCAACTATTTCGGACTTTTCATTTTCAACCACTATGAGTTCTTGATTATCGTCTGAATTAATTTTATTAAAAGCATCAATGTATTCGTTTGGTAGTGGTACTTGAAAATTCTCTCTTGTTTTACCGAGTTCATCATCGGCAATCATTTCAACAATATGTAAGACATCGTTTTCTGTTGCTTTTCTGAAAATCATATTTAGTTGGTTAATATTTATTGGGATTAGCCACGAATACACAAATGTTTTATTGCTTACCTACCCACGGGTTAAATTCGTTTCTTAGCTCTTTTTCTAAGTTAGTCATTATAAACTGCATAATGTCTTTTGTTTTTTCATCTCCATAATCGGATTTAGCAATTTCAAAGTAACTCACAGTAAACGTTGCGTTTTGAATTAGCTGTTCTCTATGACAAAGTTTCAAACCATAAGTAGAACTATTCACTTTCTGAAAACAATGTTCTTTTATTCTTTTGGAAAGGTTTTCAGATTTACCAATATAAAAATCGAAACTTGTTTTTGAATCATCTCTTATATTGAAGCGCATCAATGAAATTTTAGGAGTTTTTTTAGGAGTACTATTTGATTTCCAATTCTTCTGAAAATCACTTACATTAAAACCTATATTTGGTTTGATGATAAATAAGTAAATTCCAAAATTTAGATTACTAGGTAAATTTTTGATGTATTTATCTTTAAAATCATTTTCACAAATATTATTCTCTAGACTCTTTACTGCTTCTTTTTTTAAATTTGGCAGGAACGAACTCCATTCTCTTTTAACGACTGATAGAAAAGTTTGAATAATAATTGTTAGCTATTTAAAATTAACCGTATATTCATCTACAATTTCAAGTTCGGTCCTAAAAGCCAGCATTTTATCTGCAAATTTTTTTAATCCTTCTTGTCTCAATTTATCAGCGTCTTCTTTATAATAAGCATCCAACGCTTCGCGTGAATATGAACGGTATTGAACGGAATAGGTGACACCTCCCATATCTTCTTCTACTAAAACTCTAGATAAAGTTGCCTTTTCAAATTTTCCTGTGCCTAAAACTTGTGGAATATGTTCTTTTATCCAAGTAAGCCATTCGTCGTGAATGGATTCCTCTATGTTTACTGTTACATTGTATATTATCATTTTTATTTATAAGGTTTTTGTAAATAACATGAGTTCTTCTTCGTCTTCAAAG
>Ga0316208_1001276_pt1 | contig 24480 bp, 15 predicted proteins | sample 3monopyrite_MG_FD_204944 | JGI IMG/M metagenome (GOLD analysis project Ga0316208, IMG submission 204944) | Microbial mat bacterial communities from mineral coupon in-situ incubated in ocean water Damariscotta River, Maine, United States -... | ecosystem: Environmental > Aquatic > Marine >... | reverse complement strand
GTGGTAAGTGTGTAGCGAATATTCGAGGCTGTCCGAAAAGCAATGTGCTAGTTTATTGTCTGGGAGGAAGCGCGAGTTGGGTGTTAAGCGTGAACGCCAAAAAAATGTTTGGAGTTTGACTGTGTTCTTGTACTCGAAGTTTGTCCGGGCTTTTTCCCAATAGTTTGTCCGAAGATGGTTTTTAAGTCGAGTAACGATTCGTTTGACGATAAGAATAGACTCATTTACTATTAATTCAAGACCTCTCACACCACGCAATTAGAGCGGAAATATCATGTCTTTCTTTTAAATGAATTTAATGCTGATCTTTTATGCCTAGATTAAGCTATTTGATTAGCATGTAAAGGCATAATTACCTTATAAAATAACCATTTTTTCCGCTTAGGCTAAATCTAGCCATATATTTATAAAAAATAAAATTAATTTTTTCGCTATTAGCTTAGTGTGAAAACTCGTTTTGAATGTAAAGTTTTGCATATAAATAATATAAGTCGTTGTTTTTTCCAATATTCTTCATTTAAAATGATTTCTATAAAAAATATTACATTCTAAACGAAGTATTTCTCATAAATACCAACTGCTATAGCTTATAGGGACAAAATGTTCGCTTGACGGTTTTCTATCGTGTTTGATAAATTGTTTTTGATACTCGCTTGGACAGCTTAATACATGTGTGTAAAGCATGAAAAATATAAAATTTGTTTGGATAGCTTAATTAAAAAATACGGCATGCTTCTAACCCTAGAGGATATAGCTGAAGTTTTTAAATTTAAGACTATAGGTGCTGTAAGAAAAGCGCATTCTAGAGGTGTGTTACCTGTTGATCTTTATACGTTTTCAAATAAAACAGGGTTTTATGCAAAGGTTGAAGAGGTTTCAGAAAGTATAGATAAAATGAAAATATCTAAGCCTGTCCAATCTAGTCTAAAAAATAAATAACTTAAATGAAGTATTAAATAATTCAGGAGATAGAATTTGAACAAAAACAAATAAAAAGCCAAAAACAATCGCTTGCTTTTGGCTTTTAGAGAAGCTTGGTTCTCGATGTCGTTATCAGGATTATCCGACTCTAATTACCTTTAGTCAAGTACCGATAAGAACTTTTTAATAGTTCGGGCTTGTTTGCGCCTGTAATTCAGGAAAAACACTCGAATCAAGGGTAATCCTATGCTTAGTGAAAATGAATTTAGAAAATATGTAATATTTAATCAAAATCTTCAGGAAAGTGCCGTAGATTATGTGCAGGTGTGTCGGACAAAAGACCCGGCACGGCCAATAGGTGCTTATGCAATATCGAATGTTGCAACTTGGGTCTCCTCGGATGTCATGGGACATTCAATTTCAGCCGAAAGTCGCACAGCAGAAAAAGCATTTATTAGAATTAATGATTATAAACGTGTATTAGAAATTTGGTGTCAGACACAACCAATAAAGGTTTGCCGTACTACAAAAAAAGGAAATAAAAGTTGGGGTAGTTATTTTCCTGACTTTTTAGTTATAGAAGAAAATAGTACGTGCGTTTATGAAGTTAAGACAATTGAAGAAATAAATAAACTGCTAGAAGAAAAGCCAGATGACTGGGTAATATTAAAAAATGGAGATGTTCAATATTTACCAGCTATGAATGCATTTAAAAAAATTGGGCTCGAGCATAAAGTCTTTATTTATTCATCAGATATGCGTTTCATGGTTGAAAATATTGAGTTGATGCGGAGATCTAGAAAAGAGGAGACGGTAAATGAAAAGCTGGAATGTAAAATACTTGATGAATTTAAAGAGAGCTTTGGATGGTCTCTCTATGAGTTAAAAGAAAAATTAAATCTAGAAAATTATACACCTATTATAAAACTTATAGATGATAAAAAGTTGTATATAAATATTGATAGAGATTTGTTGTCTATACCAAAAAGTTGCATGGTGGTAAAAGAAAAAACTCTAATAGAAGAGGCATGTGATTTACGAGATGTAAATAAGATAAATGTAGATGAAATGGGATTGATGTATGAATTATCTAATTTCCCGTCTGAAAAACATGCTCAACTAGCACTTGATAGAATAAAAAGGATCAAGTCTGGTGAAAAGAGTAGACAGGTAAGAAGGTGGAATGCACGAGTAAGGGAGGGAAAAGAAATTGGGCTTTCAATGTTTCAGTCATTAATACCCAGATATTATTTATGTGGAAATAGAAAGAAACAAGTAAGCCCTATAGTAGAAGAATATTTAAATGAGTATTTACTGGATGAAAATGTAGATGGTGTTGATAACACTAACAATAGTAAAAAAATAAACAAGAGAGGACTTACAGAGTACAGAGATTACGTGCGATATTTTGAATTAGCAGAGAAAAAACATCCTCTTTATGATCCAGTCTCACGTAAAACATTTAGAAAAAGGTTGTTAGAAATACCGCCAGAAAAAATAGCTTTTACAAAAGGAGGTAGACGGCTGTCGAATTCGGTTGCGGCACCAAGCGACCCTAGATTGCGTTCACTAAAGCCACAACTTGCATGGCAAACTTCCGCAATTGATCATTATCTTGCTGATGTGTATTTGCGTTGTAAGGTGAAAAACAGTGGTACATATGTGTTGAGGCCATGGGTTACAGCGATGATAGATATTTATACCTCTGAAATTCAAGCAATAACCATATCATTTCAAAACCCTTCTAGAAAATTAGATGCAAAGATAATCAGGGAGTGTGTGCGTAGGCATGGGAAATTACCTAATGAAATTATTGTTGATAGAGGATCTGATTTTGTGTCGGTATATTTTGCATCACTTCTTGCACACTATGGCATTGATTATGCTGTGCGACCGGCAGGTCATTCGCGATATGGCGGAGAAATAGAACGATTTTTTGGTGAGTTCATACAGCAATGGCTGTGTCAGAGGCCAGGTAACTTAGTTGATTATAAGAATGTTAGATCGATTGATGGGAAACTTGCACCTAGTAAGATGGCAATATTGGAGCCATATAATTTTATAAAGGAAATAAACTCTTTCTGCTCATGGCGTGATAATAAATGTCGTGGATTTAGCACAGAGTCAGCTAGTGTGAAAAGGGAGGTAAGTGAAAAAGATTATCCATTTATGGGTGTCTCAGTTGAGTATAACGATGATTTCATGTTAGCCACAGCAGTTGAAACAAAAGAGTACAAAATAGATTTTCAGCGTGGATTGCATATTGGGTCATTTTGGTACTGGCATCCCGAGATATCAAATGTAAGAGGTAAAAAAACTAAGCTTGTAGTGCGTATAGATCCAGAAAATCCACATGTTGTATATGCATTAATTGATCAACATTGGGTGGCTTGTTCGTCATCTCATATAAATACCTATTCAGCTAAAGACCCTGTTTCACAATTACTGGAAGGTTTGGTTTATATGGAGATATCATCTTTAAAACAAAGTGAGAAGCTTGAAGCTGATATAGAGCTGGCACGGATTATTCGAGAAAAGGACTTGGAAGGTGAAAAGGCAACTAGTAGTTCCGTTGAAGAAGTTAGTGATAACTCTCATATGAATGATGCAGATTCAATTTTTGAAAATTTTAAAGGAAATGAGTCTGAACCCGTATCAATTGAATATTGGGGAGAAACACATGATGCTTGATATTACAAAAATCCCAAATCTTAATATAAAAATTCCCCATAGAAATTGGCAAGAAGCACTTGATCATTCATTTTCGTTATTAATAGCCTCGCAACCCGGTGATGTGGTTTGTATTGTTGGGCCATCTAGGGCAGGCAAGACTAGGCTTATAAGTGAGTTAGAAAAAATGCTAACTCATGGTAATGATTTTGAAGTAACTGGAGAGTTACCAGTAGTAGTGGCAGAAGTAATGAATAATAGTACTTATGGTGCTTTTTCAACTAAAGATTTTGCATTAGTAATGCTAGAAGCTACTAAACACCCAATATATACACCAGATAATTCAAGTTTAACGGACGAAGTTTTTGATCAAAAAATAAGTCGTACTCCTGAGCGGACATTGAATTCAGCACTATATCGTATTTTAAAATTTAGGAAAACTATGTATCTATTTATCGATGAGGCGCAGCATGCGAAATACGCTCCAGGAGTAAAAGGTGCACATGCTATTATGGATTCGTGGAAAGGATTAGCTCAAAAATGCAAACTTGTGTTAGTTATTGTTGCCGCATATCCGATATTTGATGTTATAAAAAAATCTGCTCATATGATTGGTAGAAAACATCAAGTACATTTAGCTAGATACCAATATACTAAAGAAGATTTAAAGGAGTTTGTATTTATATTGGATCACTATGACAAAGTTATAGATGTTGATGAAAGTTTAATTTTATTACGAAATTGTGCAGAGTATTTATACGAAGGAACTTTTGGATGTATTGGGCTATTGAGAGGATGGTTGACTCGTGCGACCGCTTATGCAGGAGTCAAAGGAACTGGGGTAACTCTTGATATTTTGAAAAAAACAGCATGGCCTGATAATGATCGAAAGGTGATAGCAAAAGAAATAAATGCTGGCGAAAAGTATCTTAAAGCAGAATACACGATTGGAGAATATAACTCATTAGAAAAGTCTAGTAAAAAATATAAACCTAAAAAAGGTAAACCATTTAAGAAAAATCCAAAAAGGTATTCAAAAAATAATCGCACGGAGGTACCAAATGAAGAATAGTATATTGAAAATACCTTTGATTGGTCAGGGAACGGGTGATGTTGAGTCCTTTGCTTCATATCTACAGAGAGCATCGTATGAACATGGGGTTTATGTTGGTGAGTTTATCAGATATCTTTTTCGCTATTATTATGATGACTCATATAGAGGGGCGTTGAATACTGAAAAACCGGGCTATTTTAAAGTTGATGAGCTAATACGGGTCGCAGGAAGAGTAAGTGCAGTCGTTGATTTGGTTGGAAGATTAACTGATCAAGACATGTATCAAAGTACATTTTGGGTGCTAGAGACATGTCTATCAAGATCAATTGGGGAAGTGGAGAAAAATTATAGATGGTGTCCTGAATGTTGGAGTGAAATGCATCATTTAGGTCAAGAGCCCTATTATAAATTGATTTGGCATTTAAGCGCTGTAAGCGTATGTCCAACGCATAAAACTAAGTTGCTGGAAAGGTGTTTTATGTGTGGGGCGCGACAAAACTCATACAAGAGAGATCATAAGATTAGTTACTGTCTTCGTTGTGGTGAAGAGTTGTACTCAAAAATTTTTTTATATACAAGAAGGGCAGGTACAAATAGCTGGAACATGGTGGGCAATGATGTTTTAGAGTTTATAAGTGATATATCAAGATGGGAAAAAACAAATCATGACTTTATGAGGCTTGATATGTCATTGTCATGGTTAAAAGAGAAGTATATTGAACAAGGGAATGAAGAAGAGTTTTATAAGTTAGTTGTTAATAGTGGAAAAAAATCAGATTACGAAATAGAATCACCCATTAGTTTTAAGCTAGTCAGAAGATTGGCGTACCGTTTAGGTGTTTCAATCTACACAGTTTTGTCCGGTGATTTATGTCATTCAACGCCTTTATTGATAAATGATAAAGTATGTAATCTGCAACCCGATTTTATGGATATAAAGCAGAGAATTAAAAAGGACCATGATCTTGTTTTTATAAAAATTAAAGCAGCAATCGACCAGAGTGAGGCTCCGCTTTCCCTACGCAACATAGCTCATAAGGTTGGTGTGTCAGTTGGGTATTTAAGATATCGTTACCCTGTCTTATCTAAAAACATTGTAGACAAACATAAAAGTCACATTGAAAGGATAAAGTTAAAAAAACATCTTGATGCTCAGCTATCTGCATTTCGATTTTTTATGGATGAAAAATATGCGCTACATGCTAAGTCGCGTAAACAAGCTTATAAGGTGTTGCGCGAGGAGACAGGTTTGCCCAAGTTTGTGCTTAAGAGTGCAATACAAACAGCATATTCAGCTCTCTCTTTATCAAATATAGTGTTATTGGAAAAAAATGTGAAGAATAGTAAATAAAAGTATTTGATTAGCTAGAAGTTGAGAGTGATTGGATTACTCACTTGGATGCACGTATACTGCCCCTCTATATAAAATAATTTACCTATTAGGGATGATTTTTTATCTTGAGGGCGCAAATCTTACTTTCGTGGCTAGGTTATGCAGACTTACGTGGGCTTGATAGCCCTGATGAGCCAGGCCCCCTTATGCGGATATTAGAGGCTGATGAATATCAGTTTCTATATCTCCTGCATAGTCAGTCTCCGTCCGAAATTGACCATTTTTTGTCCAATATTAAAGATCGGTATGATTTAAAACTTGTCTCTAAACAGGCAGACATCACTAGCCCGATCCACTTTGGTGATATTTACAAAACGTTCGATGCGCTAATCGAACAAGCGAGTAGTGATAATCCCGATGGAAAGCTTGTTATACAGCTAACATCTGGCACCCCTGCAATGACCGCAGTATCGATATTGGTAGGAAAGGCGAAGTATCCTGCCAGGTTTATCCAGGCCTCGCGGGAGCAAGGTGTTCAGGAAGCAGACCTTCCTTTTGATATAGCTACCGATTTTCTTCCCGCACTGGCTAAACATAACGATGAGAATCTTACTCAGGTCATGGCAGGCTTAGCGCCGGATACTGCGGCCTTCGACGACATCCTCACCCAAAATGATTTTATGCTCAGTCTTAAACAGCGCGCAGCTGTATTGGCGCAGCGGAGTGTTCCCGTACTGATTTATGGTGAAACGGGCACAGGTAAAGAGCTCTTTGCTAGAGCTATTCGTAACAGTAGTTCACGAGCAGATAAACCATTTCTTACCCTTAATTGCGGTGCAATACCTGATGAGTTAATTGACTCTACTTTATTTGGGCATGTTAAAGGGGCCTTTACCGGAGCATCAGCGGCTAGTAAGGGGTACTTTGAGCAAGCAGATGGTGGCACGTTGTTCCTGGATGAATTCGGTGAGCTGCCTATGGAGTCACAGGTGCGGCTTCTTAGGGTGTTGCAGGATGGTCGCTTTACGCCTGTGGGTTCAACCAAAGAGCAAAAAGTAGATGTCAGAATCATCGTAGCAACCAATAAAGATCTTGTGGAAGAAATTGCGGTAGGGAAATTCCGTGAAGATTTATTTTATCGGGTGGCTATTGGCGTTATTAGTCTTCCTCCTCTCAGAGAAAGAGGCAGTGACCTGGGGTTGTTAGCAGAAAAAATACTGGATCAAATTAATGTTGAAGCCGCAAATGAGCCAGGCTATGTACATAAGAAAATTTCTGTTAAGGCAAAAAAACTTATCCAATCCTGTAGCTGGCCCGGAAATGTCAGAGAACTACATGCAACATTGCTCAGAGCATCACTTTGGCATGCTTCTGAGCAGTTATCAGATAAAGACATCCAGGATGCATTGCTTTTAAGTAAGGGGTCAAATGATCAGATCCTAGGCCGTGATATACTGCAAGGTATTGATATTAATAATATTATTTCAGATGTTTGTACTCATTATATTGAGCGTGCGTTACATGAATGTGGTGGGAGTAAGAGTAAGGCAGCTGATCTCCTGGGCTTAAAAAATTACCAGACCTTGAATAACTGGATGGAAAAATACGGCATAAAGTAAAACTTGGCACGGCCTTCGCAATAAGGTCTATATGGATAGAATAATTTTTATGAAATCGACTAACTTTGAGTTTCTTCGACCTGAGAACGAAGTACTGGCAAATCTGGGTGGCCTGGCAGAGGCAGTGCTGCACATTGATCCAGGTAGTGCGTTAACTCGCCTTCGTGGTTTTGCTGAAGAAGTTACCAAAGCTATCTATAAGGAAGAGAGTTTGCCTAGGCTGCCTCAGTCTAGTTTTTATGAGCTGGTTAAAGGCTCAGTGTTTAAAGCCTGTGTGGATCAATCGCTTATTCACCATATTAACTCTCTGCGTATTCAGGGCAATAGCGCTGCGCATGGTGGTGAAGGTGAGCTTCGTACAGCCCAAATGGCTTTGGGTACGGCGCATCAATTAGCCATGTATATGGGAATCAAATACTATTCTAAGAAGAAAGGTGTTATCCCTGTTTTTCAGGATGTTAAAGATCCAACCGATGAGCTAAATCAGCTACAAAAGTCGGTTTCTAGTTATGAGGCGGAACTTCAAAAACAACAGGATGCATTGCACCATGTAATGGATCAGCTAGAGCGTGAGCGAGATAAAAAGGCTGAACAATTGGAAGCACCTGTTGAACCGGAGCAACAGAAGCGTAAACAACAAAGCCAGCAAGTCGCTGATAGCCTTCAGTGGGATGAGGCTAAAACACGTGCGCTACTTATTGATGCCATGTTGTTACAGGCTGGTTGGAATGTAACTAAACCAGACCAGGTGGGTATCGAATTCGAAGTCGTTTATCCCGACAACAAATCAGGCAAAGGATATGTGGATTACGTGCTTTGGGGTGATAACGGACAGCCCTTAGCGGTCGTAGAAGCCAAGAAGTCTGGCAATAACAATCTACAGGCAGGACGTGAACAGGCGCGTTTATATGCAGATGCACTAGAAAATATGGGTTATCAGCGTCCGGTGATTTTTTATAGCAATGGCTATGAAACATTTATCTGGGATGATCACCAGTACAATACCTATCGGCCTATATATGGCTTTTACAGCAAAGACAGTTTGGACTATCTGATTTACCAGCGTCACTACCGTGCAGCGGAACTCGAGAAATTCAATCCAGAGTTGAGCATTGCGGATCGGCCATATCAGATTGAAGGCATTAAAACCGTAGCGGCACATTTTCAAAACCAGCGTAGAAAAGCACTTATTATTCAGGCGACAGGTACAGGTAAAACGCGTGTAGCTATCGCACTAGCTGAGTTGTTACTACGCACGGGTTGGTCTAAGCGGGTCTTGTTTTTATGCGATCGGAAGGAACTGCGTATTCAGGCAGATGAAGCGTTCAAGCAAAATTTGCCCAGTGAACCTCGTTGTGTGATTGGTGAAACAAACAAAATAGATCAATCGTCGCGTGTTTATATAGCTACTTATCCAGGGATGATGAATCGGTTTGCGCAATTAGATGTGGGCTTCTTTGATCTTATCGTTGCCGATGAAAGTCATCGTAGTATTTATAACAAGTACCGAGACTTGTTTGATTACTTCGATGCTTTACAAGTTGGACTAACGGCTACACCAGTTAAATTTATCAGTCGCAATACTTTTGATATGTTCGACTGTGAAACAACCGATCCTACCTTTGAGTTTGGATTAGATGATGCCATTAATAATGAACCGCCTTACCTGGTGCCATTTCGTGTTAAAGATCTAACCACTGATTTTTTACGTGATGGTATGCATTACAACGATCTTAATGATGAGCAAAAACGTCAATTAGAAGAAGACCTTGGTGAGGAAGTCGCAAAAAATACCACTATTGCAGGGAAAGATATTGGACGGAAAATTTTTAGTGAAGACACTGACCGAATTATTCTGGAAAACCTGATCAACAATGGTATTAAAGATGAAACCGGTTCGCTGGTTGGTAAAACTATTGTCTTTGCACAGCGGCAGGATCACGCAGAGCATTTAGAAAAACTATTTTGCAAACTATATCCCCAATATGGCACTAAAGTATGCAAGGTTATTCACAATGGTATTCCTCATGTAGAAAGTTTGATTAAAGAATTTAAAAAAGCAGATAACGAATTTCGTATCGCGATATCAGTCGATATGCTTGATACCGGAATTGATGTGCCCGAAGTAGTTAATCTTGTATTTGCAAAGAAAGTTAAGTCCTGGGTGAAGTTCTGGCAGATGATTGGACGTGGTACGCGCTTAAGGCCTAATCTTTTTGGAAAGGGAAAAGATAAAAGGGAATTTTATATCTTCGATCATTACAATAACTTCGATTACTTTGAAGAGGAATACCAGGAGCCAGAAGATACGGGCAGTAAATCATTGCTGCAAACTGCATTTGAATCTCGTATTGAACTTGCACAAGCTGCACTAGAGCGTAATCATGCTCAAGCTTTCGACGTAGCTATTGAATTGCTTCTCGCAGATGTTAACGACCTACCAGATAGCAGTATCGCCGTTAAACGTGAGTTGCGTTTAGTGCACCGGTTGCAGCAAACGGATTTATTAAAATCTCTGGAGGCATCAACACAGCACTTATTAGCTAATACAATAGCACCGTTAATGTCAGCAAGGGTATTGCGTGACAAGCATGCAATATTTTTAGACAAACTTATCGCGTTCATCGAACGTTGTCTGGTTGAACAATCTAGCTGCCTTGAAGATGGACAAGATCAACTGTTAACAGAGCTTGATAAGTTGGCTGTTAATATTCAAGCGGTACGCCAGAAAGATGCCATCATTGCTGAAGTGCGCAGTGCTGAATTCTGGCAACAGCCAGATATTGAAAAACTGGAAAAAGCCCGTAAAGAATTGCGGGGTATCATGAAGTATCGTCAATCTGGAGGCGGTAGTGATTATGCTATGCCTACAACTAGAACTGATGACTCAGGTGTACGGGAAACAGATCGAGAAGTTAAAATTGAAGGCGCAAATGAAGCGATGATCTATCGCCGTAGGCTCAAAGATATCCTGGATGATATGGTGGCTGCAAATCCCACGCTGCAAAAAATTCGCAAAGGTGATGCAATTGCAGAGCCAGAATTAAAAACACTGACATCAACCATACTGACAAGTCATCCAGGCGTGAGCCTTGAAGTACTTAATGAGTTTTATGGTCGTACAGCAGATCAGTTGCAGGTCACTGTACGTGAACTTATTGGTCTGGACCCACAGGCAATAGAAGATCACTTTAAAGATTTTTTGCATAAACACCCAGGTCTAACAGCGCAGCAAGTACGGTTTATGAACTTGTTGAAAAATTATATTGCGCAACATGGTTCAATAGTGATCGATAAATTGTATGAGCCACCATTCGATAGTGTTTCACATGAAGGTATCGATGGCGTGTTTAAACCAGAAGATGTGGGTGATTTGATTTCTGTTCTTAAACCGTTTTTACGTAAAGAACCAGAACCACCCAGAAAACCATCAAGAGCGGATTCATAGGAGGAAAGATGCAAACAATACAATGGACAACCGAGTTAATAATAATTATTGCGGCGGCAGGAATTGGTTCTGCAGTTATAGGGTATTTAATTGCGGCAACACTTCAGGGCCGTAAAGTAGTAAAGCTATCTACTCAGTTAGAACAAAGCGAACAAACTGTCGGAGTCGTAAATTCTCGTGTTTCAGAGTTGCAAGATCAGTTGAAACATGCAGAACTAGAAAATCATCAGCATGACCTTACGGAGAGTAAACTTAATGAGCAGTTGAGTGCTTTACAGGTAACTGAGCAACGACTAAGTGATGAGATCACTGAAGCCAAAAAGAATTCGACTGATCTGCGACAGCAGCTTGAAGATAGTCGTCAGAATCATCATACAAGTGAAAAGCAGCACGAAACAGCTTTGGCAGAAAATCGTTCATTTAAGCAACAGCAAGAGGAGTTGCGAGAACGTTTAAATAATACTGAGGTTTTACTAAAAGAGTCGCAGGAAATTGTCAGCAGTTTAAAAGATGAGATGTCATCGGAGGGTAAGAAAGCTAAGTCTGTAGAAACCTCGGAAAGAGAAGCACGTGAACAGCTAGCTGAAGTTAAACAAGCCCTCTCAGATCTGAAGGAAATTTATGAGCAGTTACAACAGCGTTATCAAAGCCTAACCAATAAACACACGGAGCTCAATACAACATTAGAAAAGCGTGAAGAGCATTTTAAAGAGCAAATGGCACAGCTTTCTGAAACTAAACAATCCATGACTAAAGAATTTGAGAATCTTGCGAATAAGATTTTTGAAGAAAAAGGTAAAACCTTTACTGATACCAGTAAGTCCAGCATTGATGTGATGTTGAAACCATTTCGTGAGCAAATTGAAGGATTTCAAACGCGTATTAACGAAGTTCATGAATCATCGGTTCGTGATAACAGTAGCCTGAATGCTGAAATCAAAAAAGTACTTGAGATTGGTTTGAAAATGAGTGGTGAGGCAAACAACTTAACCTCTGCTCTTAAGGGAGATTCGCAACAGCGAGGAGCCTGGGGTGAAGCTCAGTTAAGGCGCACTTTAGAAATGAGTGGGCTAATAGAAGAAGCGCACTATGAAGTGCAAAGTTCATTCAAGGATGCCGAGGGTAAACAAAAGCAAACGGATTATATAATTAAATTACCTGACAACAAACACATTATTATTGATAGTAAGGTGTCGTTAGTTGCTTATGATCGTGCAGTTGCAGCTGATTCTCCAGAAGAGTACCAGTTGGCGTTGGCGGAGCATATTAAAGCAGTCCGAAAGCATATTGATGATTTAGCATCTAAGGATTACACCAATCTTGTTGGTATGCGCAGCCCAAGTTTTGTGCTGATGTTTATGCCAATAGAACCGGCTTACATTGAAGCGCTTAAACATAATAAAGATCTATTCGAATACGGATACAAGAAAGGAATTGTGTTGGTATCACATACAACCCTGATTCCGATTCTTCGTACCGTGTCCAACTTATGGATGATTGAACACAGCAATGTGGAAGCTAGAGAAATTAGTGAAAAGGCCGGAGAAATATATAACCAGGTTTGTATTGTTGCAGAGCGACTAAGTAAATTAGGTGGAACATTGAATACGGTAAGCAATCACTATAACAGCACAGTTAAAGCATTGGCAGGTCAGCAGGGCCTGCACGGAAAAGTCGAGCGATTTAGCCAGCTTTCAGCCAAGGTAAGTAAAACCATGCCACAACTCGAACCATCACATGTCGATTTTGAAACAGAACGACTATCACTGATAGTTGAGCCCATTAACGAGGAAGCTGAAGATCCAGAGCTTCTCGAACAAAACCATGAAGTAGAGACAAATTAAATGCTAACAGGTCAACTTAGAAATGATATTGATAAACTCTGGGAAAAATTTTGGACTGGCGGCATCACAAACCCATTAACGGTAATTGAACAAATCAGTTATCTGATGTTTGCACGTATGCTTGATATGCAGGAAGAAGTGGCTGAACGTAAAGCAGCGCGTTCTGGTAAAGAACCCGGTCGATTGTTTGCAGATAATCCCGAAGGTCAGTTACTGCGCTGGAAAAATTTTAAAAATCTCAGTGGCAAAGAACTTCACAAACACCTTAAACAAAACGTGTATCCATTTTTCGCCGAGTTGGGAAACCAATCAGAGAATCAAAAAGAACAGCCTGATGAAAATGGCGCTAAGGAAGCATTAGGTCATATAGGCGAATACATGCAGGATGCAGATCTGGAAATCAAAAATGAATCCGTTTTAGTCTCAGCCGTTGAAATGGTAGATGAGCTGCCTCTCACGCAAAGCGATGTAAAAGGTGATATTTACGAATACCTGTTAAGCAAGTTAACAACAGCAGGCATTAATGGTCAGTTTAGAACGCCACGGCATATTATTGATGCCATGATAGAGCTGATAGATCCACAACCTACCGATATGATTTGTGACCCAGCGTGTGGTACCGCAGGTTTTCTTGCCCGCACTATGGAGTATTTAAATAAAAAACATTCCAGTGAAGCTGGTATTTTCAAAGACGAAGAAGATAATAAACATTACACTGGTGATTTGTTAGAACCCTATCGAGAGCACATTAGTAAAAATATGTTCTGGGGTTTCGATTTTGACACCACAATGTTACGTGTAAGCAGTATGAATATGGCACTGCACGGCGTGAATAGTGCCAATATTCTGTATCAAGATTCTTTAAGTAAATCCATTAAAGAAAACTTCCCACAGCAGGAAGAAAATTTCTTTGATGTGATTCTTGCCAACCCACCTTTCAAAGGCGCAATAGATGAAACCAATACCAACCCCGATGTACTTGGCATGGTTAAAACTAAAAAAACAGAATTGCTATTTGTTGGGCACATTCTGAGGGCATTAAAGCTTGGTGGTCGTGCAGCTGTTATTGTTCCCGATGGTGTACTGTTTGGTTCATCCAAGGCGCATCAACAACTACGGCAGGAGTTGATCGAAAATAATCAATTAGAAGGTATAGTCAGTTTACCTGGCGGTGTGTTTAAACCCTACGCTGGTGTGAGTACAGCTATTTTAATTTTTACCAAAGGTGGAATGACAGAAAGGGTTTGGTTTTATGATCTGCAAGCCGATGGTTACTCACTAGATGATAAGCGCACAGAGTTGAAAGGCGAAGACACGAATGATCTACCCGATGCGATAGAAAAATGGAAGCTCTATCGCCAATTTATAGAAGCTAATGTTTCAATTGATGAAATAGATAAAGCATTTAGTGATAAGACACAAAAAGTATTTGTAGTTGATGTTAAAGATATTGCAGGTAATAGATTTGATCTTTCAATAAATCGTTACAAGGAAGTTGTTTATGAGGAAGAAGAATACGAAGAACCTAAAGTGATACTGAAAAGACTCAAGGCGCTGGAAAAAAACATCATGGCTGACTTAGATGAGCTGGAGAGTATGCTGTGATTGAGCTCGGATGCGATGAGTCATTGCCTGTTGGCTGGAAATGGGTGAAAGCTCAGGATTGTATGGATGTGAGAGATGGGACTCATGATTCACCAAAACCTGTTTCAGATGGTGTGCCTTTAGTTACATCAAAAAACTTGATTGGTGGCGAGATTGATTTCTCTACGTGTAGCTATATAACTAATGACGATCACTTGGCAATATCTAAACGTTCGCGTGTAGATAGTGGTGATATTCTTTATGCAATGATAGGCACAATCGGAAATCCAGTAATCGTAGATAAATCACGTGAATTCTCGATAAAGAATGTGGCATTGTTTAAATTCCCAGATAGTCGTATTTACAATAGGTATGTCTATCACTTTCTTAATTGTCCATTAGCTAAGCGCCAGTTTGAAAAGAAATCAAGAGGTGGGACTCAGAGGTTTGTTTCTCTTGGTAATATTCGTGAGTTGGAAATCCCCCTCCCACCCCTAACCGAACAAAAACGCATCGCCGCCATCCTCGATAAAGCCGATGACATTCGCCGCAAACGCCAGCAAGCCATCCAGCTCGCCGACGAATTCCTCCGATCCGTGTTTCTGGAGATGTTTGGTGATCCGGTAACGAACCCGAAGGGGTGGAGTAAGTCTGAAATTAAAGAAGGTGTTTTATCGATTACTGCGGGCTGGAGCGCGAAAGGTGAGAGCTACCCTCATGGTCCAGGTGAAATCGGTGTTCTTAAAATCAGCGCTGTAACTTCTGGAAGGTTTAATCCAGATGAAAACAAATATGTGCACAAGGAAGATATTCCTAAAAATAAGAAATTAGTCTTACCAAAAAAAGGTGACTTGATTTTTAGTAGGGCGAATACACGAGAATTAGTAGCTGCAACTTGTATTGTCTCTGAGGACAGGAATGATGTTTTTTTGCCTGATAAGTTATGGTTAATTGAAACAGATAAGTGCATATTGCTACCAGAATTCCTAAATTATTTGATATGGCAGCCGCGATTTAAAACGTTGCTAACATCTCAGGCAACAGGCACAAGTGGGTCAATGCTTAACATTTCGAAACAAAAATTTGAAATTACTACAGCAATATTCCCTCCTATAGAAATTCAGGAGTCATTCAAAAATGTATATTGGAAAGTGCAAAACATTATAGAGAAACTTGAATCATCTGAATCGAGTATTTCTGATTCGTTTTCATTCATTAGCCAAAAAGCCTTTTCTGGCAGCCTATAAGAGCCTGAGAACAAGGAAGAATAATGAGAATAAAAAGTGCCAAAATTAAGAATTATCGACTACTGAAAGATGTGTCCCTGACATTTGATTCTAGAACAACACTAATTGTTGGTCGTAATAACACAGGCAAAACCTCGCTCGCCGAAATTTTTCGAAGCTTTCTATCTTCCAGTGGGCCAAAAATTCGATATGAAGATTTTAACCAATCCTGTTTGGCTGGATTTGAACACGCATTGGAAGCCTATGAAGATGAAAAGTCAGAAGATGAAATTCGCCCACTTGTTCCAGCCATAGAGTTGGAATTACTGATTGATTATAATGATGATGCAAATGATTACGGAGTGTTAGGTGACTTTATTATCGACCTTGACGATGAATTATTTGAAGCAAAAGTACTGGTTTCCTATCAACTTAAAGATGGAAAAATAAGCGATTTCTTTCAGGCATTAGACTGTACTGATAGGAGGAAATATTTCAAAGATTTAAAAGGTTTTATTAGCCAGTATTTTGAAACCGTTATTTACGCTATTGAGCCGACTAATTCTGATAATAAAGTTAAGCTTGATTTTTCAAGATTCAAGAAGCTTATATTGTCTGGTCTTATCAATGCGCAACGAGGTCTGGACGACGAGACTCACAGCGAACGTGATGTACTAGGTAAATCTTTAGGCAAGATATTCAACAGTGCAAACAGTACTGGAGCACCTGCGTCATTTAAGGCTAAATCGGATGAGGTTAATAAAGTCGTTGACGAGCTCCAGGAAAAAGTCGATACCGAATTTCAACAGAAGGTAAAAGCACTTTTGCCAGCTTTGCATATATTTGGTTATCCAGGGCTGCAAGACCCAAATCTTAGTGCGTCTACTGAGTTAAATGTGAAGTCCTTGCTGGAAAGCAATACTCGTGTCTATTACGAGGGAGAGGATCACTTTACTCTGCCAGAAACATACAATGGACTGGGAATGCGAAATCTCATTTTCATTTTGTTTCGAATTTACGAGTATTTTCGTGAGTTTCAATCTCAAGTTACACCGCCAAAAGGCCATTTGATCTTTATTGAAGAACCCGAAGCTCATTTGCATCCTCAAATGCAGGAGGTGTTTATACGACAGCTGGAAGAGATTGTTGAAGAATTCCAAAAGCAGCTAAACAATGAGAAGTTATGGCCAGTTCAGTTTGTTGTTAGTACACACTCATCGCATATTGCTAATGAAGCGGATTTTAACAAAGTGCGCTATTTCCTTTCCAACCTAGGAAAAGAAACAAAAGTTAAAGATCTTGGTGATGCGTTTAAAGGCAAAGAGGTTAAAGAAGATAAGGAGTTTTTACATAAATATTTGACATTAACTAAATGTGACCTTTATTTTGCAGATAGGGCAATTCTGATCGAGGGAGCTACAGAAAGAATTTTGCTCCCAGAAATGATTCGAAAAATTGATGAAGAGAAAGGATGCCACCTAAGAAGAAAATACATGTCAGTTGTTGAAGTGGGTGGTGCTTATGCGCATCATTTTTATAAGTTTATAGATTTTCTGGAGCTTAAAACGCTTTTTATTACTGACTTGGATGCAGTAAATAAAGCGGCTAGTTATTCTGCCTCAATTGTAAGTGAAGGCACCCATTCTAGTAATGTTGGTCTTTCCAACTGGTATGGCAATACAGGGTATTCCGATTTAAATGAAATTCGATCTAAAGATGAATCTTCAAAAGTAGAGGGCTCTCGTCGATTAGCTTTCCAAGTGTCTGAAAAAGACGACGAAGTATGTGGTAGAAGTTTCGAAGATGCATTTATTTTGGCAAATACTGAACTTTTTGAGTTAGTAGAATTAAAGTCTAATGACTTAGAGCAAGTAGTTTTTGAGAAAGCGAAAGAAGTTGGAAAAGAAAGCAAGGCCAACTTTGCTATCAAGTATTCTGTTGAAAAAACTGAATGGACTGTACCTAAATATATCTGTGAGGGGTTAGAGTGGCTCGATAAAGACAGTGATACAGAAAGTGAGGGGGAGAAAGAATGACCGCCACCCAGCCAAGCCCCGCTGAGCAAGCCTCGATTGAGGCACTGGAACAGCTTTTAAACTGTATTAATACAAAGAAGTGCTTTCGTCTTGAGGCTGGGGCAGGAGCAGGTAAAACATATTCCTTGATTGAGTCGATTAGGTATTTAATTGACCAACGTGATGATGAGTTTCTTCGAAATGAGCAACAAGTTGCTTGTATAACATATACCAATGTTGCCAAAGATGAGATCGAAGATAGAACAGATCATCACTCTGTTATCTTTGCTGGTACCATTCATGCATTTTGCTGGAGTATATTGCAACACTATCAGGTAAAGCTTAGAGAATATATTCCAGAACTTGGTGAGAAATGGAAGCAAAGGATTGATGATTCAGTTGGAATAACTAATCAAATAGTAAAGTATGATTTAGGCTATCCAGGGGTCAATGAGAATGAAATCACATTGCATCATGATGACGTGGTTGCGTTGATGGCTCGTCTGCTGGCTTATCCTAAATTCCAAAAGCTGCTTAAAAGTAAATTTCCAATAATATTTATTGATGAATATCAGGACACCGATAAACATCTTGCGGAAAGTATTGTTTCAAACCTCATAGATAATGACTCCGGGGTGATCGTAGGTTTGTTTGGGGATCATTGGCAGAAAATTTATGGATCTTCGGCTTGTGGTCTGATTTCGAGTTCAGCTGGAAAAATAGTTGAAATTGGTAAGAAAGCGAATTTTAGATCTGATAAAAATATAGTCGAGTGTTTGAACCGAATGAGACCAGAATTGCCTCAGGCAGAATATGACCCTCAGTCTGGAGGAGTTATAAAGGTTTTTCACTCAAACACATGGGAAGGTATTCGGAGAGATGGTAAAGGCGGCGGTCATTGGAAGGATGATTTGCCGGAGGAAAATGTAAAAGAGTATATTGAAAAAGTTAAAGAACTGATGTTGGAAGATAAATGGGATATATCTCCAGAAAAAACAAAAATCCTTTTCCTTACCAATAACCTCATAGCTAGTGAGCAAGATTTCAAGGGCTTGGCCGACTGTTTCAGGTATACAGATGATTATTTGAAAAAGAATGATAAATATATACAGTTTTTCCTAGAAGTTGTAGAGCCAACAGCATCTGCATTCGAGCAGCGCCAATATGGGGAGTTGTTTCAGATTGACAAGAAAAGTCACCCTCATTTGAAATGCCAGGCCGATAAAAAATTATGGTCGGACAACTTGCAAAAAATGGCGGAGGTAAGGGTCAGCTCTACAATTGGAGATATATTGGAATTGCTAAAAGAGACAAAAACACCAAGGTTGCCAGCAAAAATTGAGCAGTCCGAAGAGCGCTATAGTCAACTAAAGTCAAAGCCCGCTGATGAGCTGACTGATGACGACGTTAAATTTCTAAAAAAACTCAAAAAAATACGATCAGTTTCTTATCAAGAAGTTATTAATCTAGGTGAATATATTGATGAAAAGACGCCATTTTCTACAAAGCATGGAGTGAAGGGAACGCAATTTGATAATGTTCTTGTTGTCTGTGGGAGAGGATGGAATCATTACAATTGGAATCAGATGCTTGAATGGATGAAAGATGGTTGCCCTACAGACAAACAAGATACATACGAACGGAACAGAAACCTGTTTTATGTGAGTTGCTCCCGCGCAAAACATAATCTCACGCTCTTGTTCACTCAGGAACTATCCGCTACATCCATTTCTGTGGTTGAGCGCTTGTTTTGTCGTGGCAATACTTTAGGCGACCCGTTTGGGGTTTAGTGTGGCTATTAGTGATATGGGGTAAAAAATTATTAGCATGAGAATTTCAATAAATTATAACGGCAGCAGTATCGTTGAGTTCGATCATTTTAATATCAATGGTCGAGAAGCTGCGGCTGGGTATGCGTTCAATTTCTCGTTAAAGGGTAATCGTCGAGCTTGCGAATCTCATATGTTGATCTTTGATATGAATCTGTCACTTTCATTGCCAGAACCGATAAGGCCATTTGTTACATCCATTCCTTCATCAGCTCAGATGATTGAATGTAATGGTTATGCAAATAATTCAGAGCAACATAATTTTGAAATTGTGTTGTCGAGGCAACAGGTTAATGCGCTTGAGGAATACCGACAGGAAGGCGATCTTAAATTAAGTATTGGCTTAAGAGCTTTAACATCATCCGGTGACAGGCTATGGCCAAGTTTTGATACTGAAAATGTAGTTATACCTAGAGAGCACTGGTTAAAAGCATTAAAAAATTCTGGCTTCAGGCAAACGCTTTTATTTGAAGTACCTTTGCCTGCAGTATCAGTTGAATTGATTGCGCTCCTATCTAAAGCGCAAGAGTTTATTGAAACAGGGCATTACAAAGATGTGGTTATGCAGTGCCGACATATTATTGAGCATATAGAAACGATTCGTGAAGATAAACAACTTTCCAGTGCTGCAAATAAGAGGGCTCAAGATAGTCAGGAAAGAAAAGAAATGACTTCTATTGAACGGATGTTGAGCATGAGAGAGCAAATTAAAAATATTTGCCAGTTGGGTGCGCATGGTAGAGAGAGTTTTACGCGGTCTCAGGCGAAGGCGGTACTTGGCGTGACAATGGCGCTATTAGCTGAGCCCACAGTTGGGTTTGCGAATGTTTCTGACTGTATTGAAGATAACCTGAGTGATTAAACGTTACAGTGTTTACTGTGACCAGGGAATATAAAAATGAGAATCACAAAATTAACACTTACAAATTTTAGGTCATTTAAAAGTGCTCAATCTATTGAATTAGCACCTGTAACTCTTTTGTTTGGGCCAAATAGTGTTGGAAAAAGCTCAGTCTTAATGGCGTTAGCTTATGTGCAACAGATTTTAAAGAAAGGTCATTGTAACCCTCAAAAACTAGATGCTCTAGGTGACAAAAATATCGGTGGGTTTCGTTCGCTTGTGCATGGTCAGGATATTAAACAGTCAATTAAGATTCGCGTTGATTATGATGCTACAAAAACCCCCTTTGTAACATATGGAAACGATGTCAACGATATGGCAAACCATATGAATTTCGCAAGTTATTTATTAATGAATGACTTTGGTGGAAGTATAGACTCTGGTGCAGTCGAATTTGAAATAAAGTGGTCAAGCAGACATGAATGGGCTTATGTTAAGAGTTATCGTGCATGGATTAATGACAGATATATAGGGTGTGTCACTTCTAGTGAAGATTTAAACAATACAGGCATAGTCGAACTAAATACAGAGCACCCTCTGCTGGTTCCATACAATAATGGTGACTGGTTGGAGTCATGGTATGGGTCAGATGATGAAAGAAAACCACTGGAGCCAGATGAGACACATACAGAATTTGAACAGGTATTAAATTCACTAAATCCGAATCCAGAGGATGTTGCAGCTGTAGCAGATACAGAAAGTGTTGGTGAGATATTTATTAATCGTGTTTCGCCTGTAGGGATTTTTTGTCGTAATGGTGCAATTCCATTATTAGGTAAGCCAGTTATAACAAATCTGGATGGACAGGATTTTGATGATCCTGAACAGCATATGAATTTTCTGATTGTTCAGTCGGTATTAAGCCAAGCATTTGTTTTGCCACTGGATAAGCTTCTCGAAACGTTAGAAAAAAGCATTCAAATTGGTCCACTCAGGGTGGTACCAGATAGTGATTATGTGCCAAACCCACATCCAGAACAAAGTGACTGGGTTGATGGTTCAGCAGCATGGTCATTACTTTATAAAGATCCGGGTAGTAGTGATTCCATTAAGAAGCTTATAAGGAAAACCAGTGAATGGTTTTCATCTAAGGATAAGCTAGATTCAGGCTATGAGATTATTAATCAATCCATATCTGAATCATTATATGCGGAAGATTTCTCGTCTTCTCAGATAGAGTCGATCTTAAATAAGCGCCATGTTTTTTTTAGGGAATTGCGAACAGATATTTCATTGTCTGCAAATCAGTTAGGGACTGGTATTTCACAGGTTTTACCTATTATTGTTGCTGCCAATAGTGATGATTTAGGTTTGATTAGTGTTGAGCAGCCCGAGCTTCATATTCATCCAAGGTTTCAGGTTGAGTTGGCAGATGTTTTTCTTCAAGCTAAAAGTGATCATTCTTTTTTAATAGAAACGCACAGTGAACACGTAATTCTTAGGTTATTAAAGCGTATTCGGCAAACTACAGATAATGAGCTACCTGAGGGGTTTAAGTCAGTAACAATTAAGGATGTGTCTATTGTTTATCTGGAGGCCTCTGAAGAAGGAGTAATTACAAAACGTATAAATATCGATGAGGATGGTCAATTTCTGGATCATTGGCCTAAAGGATTCTTTACAGAGCGCAGGGAGGAGTTGTTATAAATGATTTATGAATATGCGCTTGATCCAAATATGCTAAGAGGATGGGCTTCTAATAATCGTGATTATGCTGAGTTTATGAGAGAGTATGGTTTAGGTACTCCTCGATTAGTTAGTTCTTTCCCGCGAAAAAAAGCTTCAAAATTAAGAAGTTATTTTTTAAGTGAAGGGCCAGGCGATATAGATTCGTTACATGGTCAGCGCTATCTAGAAATGGTAGTTAAAATAGTTGATTCATTGATAATCCGAGAGGTTCATGAACTGCAGTCAGAAGATTGGGCGGAAAGGACAAAAGCAGAAAATGAACGGGAGCCCTTTGATGTCATTTTATCTTCTGAGGCAATTGATACTCCACGAAATATAACGTCTGATAATATGTATGGCATTGATAGCCTTTGGAATCATCCACGACAGAAAAATATTCAACGGACATTTGAAGGATTAAATGAGGCAGTAAAAAACATATTTCGTCTTGCTACTAATCAAATAACTATTGTTGATGCCTATGGGTGGACTCAGCCCGCGATAGCAGCTATTCAGTCTCTAATAGAATTAATGAAGGTCAATAGAGTAAATATTAAGTTACCAAATATTTATCTTTATTATAAAGAGAGAGTAGATAGGCATAATTCGAGAAATTCTAGCCCATCAGCTGGGCACCTAAAATACCAGATACTAGATGGGTTACAGGGTGACCATGAGGATATAAATCTTTACGTGTTCGAGTTAAAAGAAGTGGATGGCGAAGATGTCTTTCATAATCGTTGTATATTTTCTGAACATGGTGGAGTTATTTTAGGCCACGGAATTGGTGTTTCAGGTGATGAGGCGCACACAGATGATGTTTCTTTAATGGAAGAGGCAATATATGAGAACAAATACAGGCAGTTTGTAGGCGATAATCGTTTTGATATAGCGACTCAGTCTAGGTGAATTCCTGGCTAAGATTGTTGTTTGAATTCTATTATTCAAATCAAAAAACCAATTAAATATTAATAGCGATTATGTTGTTATGTTTATCCATATTTATTTAGACCATAACATTCTTGATGAGATTAGTAAGGTAAGGTTGAATCTAAAGCCTTCTAGTGAAGTCGTCTGGGTTTATTCAAACGAAAGTTTTTCTGAAATTAAAAGATCCGGTGATAGGCGCTTTTTAGATGTCCTGGATTCTATACAGGCAAGAAAACTAGAGATTGCGCTTGATTCAGAATTTAGAATAACAGGAAGGGCTCAAGTTTTAGAATATAGATCTGCTCATGAAGCGTATGAATCTTATCTTGATGCGAATGAAGGATTTGAAACGGATGAAAGATCAGATCATGAGGTAATGGCAAGGCTGTTTGGAGCAGAAAATAAAACTCAGATAATTTCTCATCCAGAAGTTTTTGAAAAAAATATCAAAGCTCTATTGGAACCTCTTGGACTTTATAATGAGACTATGAAGGAAAAAGTAAAACAAGTACGAAATATGCTGGATGATTTTGTAAAAGGGCCTTTGCAGGATGTTGGGAAACTAGAAGACACAAGGCATGCTTTGGGATCCGGCAGAGGTAGAGCTGGAAATCTAGCAGAGAAAGACAATCCAGTTCAAGAATTATGGAAATTAATAAGTAAAGGAGTAGGAGATATTACTGAGGATCAATATTTTGGTTTTGATCCAGTTGATAAGCAAGGGTACCAGGAGTGGCCAATGTTCTTGGGTATTGTCGGCTGTTACACAGTATTGAATCATTTAGGTTTTAGACCTGATGAAGGGTTGGCTAAGCCAGAAAGCATACCTGGGATTTTGAGTGATGCGTCTCATGTTGCGCATGCTGCATATTGTCATGGTTTATTGAGTAGAGACAGAAGGCTTTTGATGAAGGCTAGAGCAATATATCGATATAAAAATATTGGTACACAAGTGCTCACTATTAGTAATAGCAGGCAAGAATGAAATACCTAAGATAATAAAAAAATCTATGGTCACTCTGCATCGTTACAGTGGTGTCTCGGCACTTATAGGAGTTTGTTCTTGTGGGATGATACCCATTTGGTTTGGCTAGAACTAAGAAGTGACCCGCCGGGGTGCGCTTCCATGGAGAGGCGTGGCAGGCATTATCAATTAATATTTTAGTTATTTGATAATGAGACGTCAAATTAAAGAGAGATTAATTATTCACTATTCAAAATCGAGTGATATTTAAGGCGTTAACGGTCAATGTTTGGTCGCATTGTTACCCTAGTGTGTCCGAAGCGGACAATCTTTGAGTACAAGAACAGACTGGCTTGTAAGGGTGTTAAAAATGGTGGGCCCGGAGTGACTCGAACACTCGACCTGCCGATTATGAGTCGGACGCTCTAACCAACTGAGCTACGGGCCCTTATTTTTTATTGCTGCTTTACGGAA
>Ga0316208_1001275_pt1 | contig 24507 bp, 21 predicted proteins | sample 3monopyrite_MG_FD_204944 | JGI IMG/M metagenome (GOLD analysis project Ga0316208, IMG submission 204944) | Microbial mat bacterial communities from mineral coupon in-situ incubated in ocean water Damariscotta River, Maine, United States -... | ecosystem: Environmental > Aquatic > Marine >... | reverse complement strand
CGTCGAATTCGGGAACGCGTCCGCCATGTCAGCGAGCTCGTTCTCGAGCCCGGGCATCACGATCAAGAATGGCACGCGTTCCTCACCCGCCGTATGTGCATAGGGACTCATGGTCGGCAGCGTTCGGGTCGTCAGCAAACCGCCCGCATCGTGATCGCCGTAGATCACGAAGAGCGTGTCTTCGAGAAGATCCTGTGCTTTCAGATTCTCGAAGAACTCCGCAAGCTGATCATCCGCAAAGCGCGCACTCTGTAGATAGGGTCCAAGAAGCCCCCAACCTTCGTTCGGTTTGAGGTCGGAGAAATACTGCCGGTACTCCTTCGGGGAATAAACGAACGGGTGATGACTCGACAAAGAGATCATGAAGGAGAAAGAGGGCTCCTTCTCGCCGGCAAGCTCCTCAACGAGGTAGTCGTACACGACATCATCCGGCACGCCGAGGCCCAGGTTCCGACTCTGGTCGTAGGTCTCTCTGAAATAGGATCGCTCGAAGCCATAGGTCGGATGGGTCATCGAACGATTCCAGAAGTCGATGTCGTAGCCGTGATACGAAGCCGTCGAATAGCCGAGATCACCGAGCGCTCTCGGTAGATACGCTCCCGCCCGGTCTGCGTTGACGAAGGAGTTCGGCTTCGACACATCCGGCAGGATCCCGGACATCACCGCAAACTCCGCGTCCGACGTTCGACCGATCGCGGTGACGTCCATCATGTAGTCGAACGAGAGATGAGACTTCGTGAGCCCGAACAGAAAGGGCATCGCCCTCACCCCTTCGTGCTCTGCGGTCATCGCCCAATGCACGATCGCTTCGAGCTGAATCATCACGACGCGTCTTCCACGCGCCAGGCCGAAATAGGGCGAACCTTCGGCATTGAGACGCGCTCGTCGATCAATCAGGGAGTCGATCTCGGCGATTCTTTCGTCAGAAAGATCCGCCGAACCGTCGTCCGTCAGCGCATTCCAGAGATCGACCGCGTGATAGTTGTAGAGACCAAACGCGCCAGCGAATCCCGCGTAGGAATATTTCGAGCCCCAATGGTCTGCGGGCATCACCCACTTGTCGCGGCCGAGATGGTGCGTGTCCTCATAGATCGGGGTCACCCGGGCGATCATCGCGAAGAGAAAGACCACCGCGAAGACGGCGAGTGAGGCGCGCTTTCGGAGGCGCCATTCGAGTCCCTCCCCCGCTCCTTGCAGCAGTCGTTTGGGCAGAATCGCGACCAGGCTGAGCGTGATGAAAGCGATGGCGTAGACCCCATCCGCGCCATTGAGCACTTGAAAGACGCTCTCATGCACATCGCTCAGCTGATGGATCGTTCCCAGGCTCACGAGAGAAGTGACGGATCCAAAGAATCGAAAGTAGGCGTGATCCGCGACGACGACGCCGGTCCAAAGTAGACCCGATCCAGCCAGAAACAGAATTCGCGATCGCATGGGCAGGAGCAGCGAGATGCCAATCAGGCTGAGCGGCCAGAGCGATCGCCAGATCAGGTAGGGCATGGACGCATCGCCGACGAGCAATCGCAGAATGCCGTGCTCCTGGGCCACCATCGCAGCGCCAAAAATCAGCGCGATCAAGAAGCTCACCAGAAGTTCATGGGTCAGGGGCGACGAGAGTGAATCGTTGTCGTCGGGCCGAGCATCGAGTGCGGACATCGAAGATTCCCAGGGATCGTGCGTGGGACACACCACGCCACTCATCCGGTATCGGCCGACCACCCGCAGAACATGAGCAACAAGCAGGCAAGTCACGCCCTGCGGTGGGCCAATCCCTTCAGGCTATGGAGGCCGACGCCCCCACGAATCTCGGCAGTCGATCGGTTTGCCGTTCGGGTTTTCCGCCGGTGGTCGCATCCGCCTAATCCGAACCTCGTCTCCTGTGTCCCAACCATTTTTGCGTCTCGGAATCAATCGGGTTGAACGACGGGCCGAGGGTGGAGACGACTATGTTCGGCAAGCACCTCGTTGACCACGGAATTCTGACTGAAGAGCGCCTTCTCGAGGCCCTGGAGCAGCAGGGACAAATGAAGGTGAGCTTTGGCCGCCTCGCGCACCAACTCGGCCTGATGACCCTCGATCAGATCGTTGAGGTGCTTCGCGCGCAGGAGTCCTCCCCACTGCGTTTCGGAGCTTTGGCGGTTGAGCTCGGGTACCTCAATGACGACCAGGTCGACGCCATCCTCTCGACCCAGGCCGAGACGCATCTCCCCCTTGGTCAGGTTCTCGCACAGACCGGTGCTGTCCCCCCGGAAGTACTCGACCGCGAACTCACCGCGTATCTCAACCAGCTCCGGGACGAAGACGTGGGCTAGGTTTCCGTTCCCGACCGCGAAACTTTCGCGGCTGAATTGAGCGAGCAAGCCATGTCCTTCCCCTCTTCCAACGCAATCGACGTCGTCCTCTTCGATCTCGGGGGCGTATTGATCGAACTCGGCGGCATGGGCGATATGGCGATCTTCGCGGACGAAGAAGACGCGGATGAGATCTGGCGGCGGTGGCTGAGTTGTCCCTGGGTCAGGCGTTATGAGCGGGGCGAATGCGACACGCGGAGCTTTGCCCTGGGCATGGTCGAGGAATGGGCGATGCCCGTTGGGCCCGATGAATTTCTTGAGGCTTTCATCGCCTGGCCGAAGGGGCTTCTTCCGGGCGCCCGTGAACTCATGGGGGACGTTCGCGCGAGGGGTCGCGTCGCCGCGCTGAGCAACACGAACGAAGTCCATACGACGCGTTCACACGATGACTTCCGCCTGCACGAACTCTTCGACGAACTCTACTACTCGCACCAGATCGGGCTCGTGAAGCCCGATCGAGCCGCATTCGACTTTGCCATCGAGCGACTGGGATGCCCCGCGGAACGCATCCTCTTCCTCGACGACAACCAGATCAACGTCGACGGCGCGCGGAACGCCGGACTGGTTGCCGAGAAGGCCGTCGGCGTCGAGGCCGCGCGCACGGTACTCGAACGATACGAGCTGCTCTAGGCGTTGGCCGCCTAACGTCCTGCTGCGACCTCGGAATTCGTGGCCGCCTCGCCCAACTCCGGATGCCGGGGCATCCAACGCATGAAGGGTCCCGGCTCGAAGAGCAGCGCAAGCCCCTCCCCGACTTCGTATCGAACGGGATAGAAGCCCTCCCCTTCGAGCTCCCCGGCTCGAATCGACTCAAGCGCCCGCGCCAACCGCTGCACATCGGCGAGGTCGAGTTCGGGGATCCCCTGCATCTCGAGCCGATGAGCCCCAAAGATCCGGTCCGCGTCATCGAGCCGCGCAAGCAGCGAAGCCGCCCCCTGCGCATAGTCTCCGGCGCCACTCGTCGGCAGGAAGGCGAAGAGATCTCCCGGATAAAGGAAGTCCCCGGCGAACACGTAACTCGCCTCGTGATCGATGAGAGAAATCGAATCCCACGTATGGCCCGGCGTATAGACGACCTCGAGCACGCGATCACCGAGATCGATCGAGCTTCCCGGCGCGAGCCATTCGTCGACTTCGAAGGTCGGCGTTTCGAATCCTTCCGCTGCGCCGAGATGTTCCTGCCAGGTGAGCGTCAGCGGGCCGTCCCCCGCGCGCTCCCGAAGCTCGGGCAAGTCGACGATCGCGATCCGATCGAAGGGCAGTCCGTCGCCGAGATGGTCGTAGTGAAAATGCGAGGGCACGAAGACGATCGGCTTTTCGGTCAGAGAGGCAGCGACAGGACCGATCGCGCGATGCCCCGCGCCGGCGTCGAAGAGAATCGCTCGGTCGCGCCCTTCGATCAGGTAGTTGTAGTTGCGCTGGGCGTAGCGCGGCTCGCCGATCGCGAAGGTCCGCTCATCGATGGCCTCGACGGTGTAGTAGTCATCGAACCATTCCACGCCGGGGCCTTCGTCCTGGGGAGGCGCGAGGGGCGCGAGCCCTCCGAGGGCGATCGCCTGGACCAGCAGCGCGGAACGAAAGAAGACCGCGACCCCCAGAAGCAGAACCAGGGCGATTCCGAGTAAGCCAAGAATTCGTACGGAGCGATGCATGGCAAGACCGTCGCACCCATCCCGGCGTCGACCAAGCCGATGCCCGCTTTCGACTCAGGATCCAGTCGGCATCGGCCCCGAAGCCCCCGCGGGAGTCTATACAGAACGGTCCGTCTCGTATATAGTCGGCCCTCGCCGCCCACCCCGGGTGGCACCCTTGCTTGCACCCCGACCCACGCGTCCCGTTCCCGGATGACGCATGGCCCAGGAGCCCGCCCAATGGATTTTGATTTCCTCCCGGAAGAACAGAAATTCGCTGACGAAGTCGATGCTTGGCTGGTCGAAAACCACGACCCCGAAGTCATGGATCACCATCGCGAAAACTTCACCCAGCTCTCCGATACCCCCGAGCGCCGCGCGTTCATGAAGAAGCTCGCCGCGAAGGGCTGGCTCGGAATGTCCTGGCCGAAAGAGTTCGGTGGTCAGGAGATCGAGGGTGTCTACGAATACATCCTGAACGAGGCGCTCTCGAAGCACGCTTCGCCGCAGATCGGCAAGGGCGTCGGCATCATCGGCAAGACGCTGATCCGACACGGCAACGACTTCCTCAAGCAGAAGTTCCTTCCGATGGTCCTCGACGCCGACGTCGAGTTTGCTGTCGGTTACTCCGAGCCCGAAGCCGGTTCGGACGCCGCCAACATGCAGCTCAAGGCCGAGAAGGTCGACGGCGGTTGGCTGCTGAACGGTCAGAAGATGTGGACGACCTCCGCACACTTCGCGGACTGGTACTGGGTGGGCGCACGCACCGACCCGGACAAGAAGAAGCACGACGGCCTTTCGCTCTTCCTGGTCAACATGGACAACCCGAACCTCGAGGTTCAGAGTCTGCCCACGATCGGAAAGGACACGACGAATCAGGTCTTCTTCGACGATGTCTTCGTCCCCGACGAGTATCTCGTGGGACAGCGCGGCAAGGGCTTCCAGATGATCTCGGAGGCGCTCGATCTCGAACGCTTCACGATGTTCACGCTCTCGCCGATCGCGAACCGCTCGGAAGTCCTCGTGGACTGGGTCAAGCAGGCGACGCGAGACGACGAACCGCTGAAGAATGACACGAACGTGCGCCGCACGATTGCGCACATCGTGACGGATACCGCGGTCGCGAAGGCGCTTTCGACGCGCTTCGTTTGCGCGGCCAAGTCCGGTGGCAAGCCGCCGACGATTCAGTCTTCGCAGTACAAGCTCTTCACGACCTCCCTGTCCCAGCGCGTCTGCAAGGACGCTCTCGACATCCAGGGTCACGAAGGCGCGATCATGGAAGGCCAGGACGATGCACCGCTTCGCGGACGCTTCGAAGGCGCCTACCGAGCGACCATGAACGAAACGGTCGGCGGCGGCTCCTCGGAAATCCAGAAGAACATCATCGCAAGAAGACATCTCGGACTTCCGAAGAATTTCTAGGCCCGAAGCCAAACCTTGTTAGGCGCGGCCGCGAGCCGCGCAGGAGACTCCCCAATGGATCTCGATCTCTCAGAAGAACAGCAGATGGTGATCGACATGACGAAGGCGATGCTCGAAGAGCATTGTCCGACTCAGCTCGTTCGCGACATGGAAGATGACCCCAAGGGCGTGCCGGACGCGCTCTGGAAGCAGATGAGCGAACTCGGCCTGAACGGCCTGCTCATTCCGGAAAGCTACGGCGGCGGCGGCCTCGGCACCCTCGAAGGTGCGTTCCTCTACGAGGAGCTCGGTCGCGCGATGGCGCCGGTCCCCCACTTCGTGTCCTGCGTGATGAGTGCCAAGCTGCTCCTCGCCGCGGGTAGCGATGACCAGAAGAAGGCCTGGCTGCCGAAGATTGCGGACGGTTCCGCAATTCTGACGCCGGCATGGCTTGAGCCCTCACGCGGCTTCGGCGAAAAGGGTGTGTCCCTTGAAGCCAAGGCGGATGGCGACGGCTTCACCCTTTCGGGTCGCAAGCGCTCCGTCCCCTACGCCTCGGTCGCTGACCGACTCATCGTTCTCGCCCGCACCGACGCGGGCATCGACCTCTTCCTGGTCGACCCGAACGCTTCGGGCGTGCAGATGAAGCAGCTGCTCTCCCAGGGTCGCGAGCCCCAGTACCAGATCGACTTCGAAGGTGTCTCGGTCTCGGCAACGGATCGCATCGGCGCGGCCGGCACGGGCTGGGCCACGTTCAACGAGGTCATGCTCGAGGGAATCATCCTCCTCGCAGCACAGGCCGTCGGCGGCGCGGATCGATGTCTCAAAGAGACGGTCGACTACGCCAATGAGCGCGTTCAGTTCGACAAGCCCCTCGGCGCATTCCAGGCCCTCGCCCATTACATGGCCGACGCCTCGACTTCGATCGACGGCGGTCGCGTGCTCGTGCATGAAGCGGCATGGAACGCTTCGGAAGGACGCTCGGTCGCGCGCTTCGGCCCGATGGCAAAGCTCTTCTGCTGCGAAGCCTACCGCGAGACAACTCGGGTCTGTGCGCAGATCTGGGGCGGCGTGGCCTTCACGATCGAATACGATCAGCAGATGTTCTTCCGCCGAGCGAAGCAGCTCCAGCTCAGCTGGTGGGATACGCCGTATCTCGAAGAGCTGATCGCCGCGGACGTGCTCGACTGATCCGTCCTGCAAAGCTCAAGACAGAACGGCCCCGGATCAAGATCGATCCGGGGCCGTTTTTTTTCAGGGACGCAAGGCGCGCCTAACAGACAGGGAAGACGAACTAGGCGTTCATCTGGCCGAGCTTCCAGTCCGTACTTGCGGTGAGTCGATCGTAGAAATCTTCCGTGTAGGCGTTCTCGGGCTCGGCCCGCACCATTTCGTCGAGAACGTGTGCATCTTCGCCGACGAGAATCCGCCAGCGTCCCGCTTTCACACCGTCCAGAATGATCGTGGCCGCTTCTTCCGCGGTCATCGGCGCGTCGTCACGAAACGACTCACCTTGCTGAACGAGCGCCTGTCGGAGCTGATCGTTCGTCGCGTTCCCGAAGTCGACGCCGCGGCGCTCGAGTCCTTCGCGCGCTTCCTGCACTTCTTCGTCGCTCATCTCCTTCGGGTCCGTGCCGAGCACTTTGCCGGAATTGATGATGATGGACGTGCCGATATGGCCTGGCATCACGACCGAGGCCTTGATGTGCGGTGCATGGAGTTTCAGATCCGTAATCAGCGCTTCGGTGAATCCCTTCACCGCAAATTTCGCGGAGGCGTAGGCCGTGTGCGCGATATTCGGTCCGAGCGCTGCCCAGAATCCGTTGACGCTGCTCGTGTTGATGATGTGTCCTTCCTCCGCCGCCTGCAGCATGGGCAGGAACGTCCGCGTTCCGTAGTAGACGCCATACCAACAGACGTTGAAGGTCTTCTCCCAGGCATCGCGATCGCCTTCGACCATGCTGCCGGTTCCGCCGATCCCCGCATTATTGAAGACGAGATTGACGTAGTCCGTCTCGTGCTCGCGCATCACTTCGTCGCGAAATCGCAGGTAGTCCGCTTCCTGCGAAACATCCGCGACATGGGTCGTGACCTTCACGCCGTCCGGTGCATCCGCCTCACAAAGCGCCTTGGTCTGCTCCATGTTGTCCGCGGAGACATCACACATCGCGACGTGACATCCAGCCGCCGCGAGCTGCCTCGCGAGTTCACGGCCCATGCCTGTGCCGCCACCGGTCACGATGGCAATCTTGTCGTCGAAGGAATCCACTGATTCACCTTTCTTGCCGGGCGCTCGCGCCGGGCTCAATCATTCATTCTCTTCGATCGCGCCGCGCGCTGCGAAGCGATCAATTTCGTCCTGCGAGAGTCCGAGGATCTCTCGAAATACCGGGCCATTATCATGGCCTATGGAAGAGCCCGCCTGCAGGGTCTTCCCGGGAGTTCTTGTGAGTCCAAGCGGGATCCCGGTCGCGGTCACCTGCCCCCGCTTGTAGTGCGGAATGTCCTCGAAGAATTGACGCGCCTCAAGTTGGACGTCCCGTTCAAACATGTCCTCCGTGTTCTGGACGACACCAGCGGCCATTCCCAACTCGCGGGCGGCGGCCATGATCGCATAGTCCTCGCGCTCGGCGCTCCATTCCGAAAGCCGAGCCTCGATTTCCGATACCCCTGCGATCCGCCCCTTGGTCGACGCATAACGCGGGTCCTGCATCCACTCGGGGTCCCCCACTAATTGTCGCAGCCGATCCCAATCCGAATCGTCTTCGACGCAAAGCACGACCCAACGATCGTCACCCTGACAAGGAAAACAGCCGTAAGGCGCGGCGCCGGCCTCGCCGTTACCTCTCCGCGGCGGCTCGGAACCCGTCGCCGCGTACTCCACCATGATTCGACCGATCGAGGCCACTGTCGTCTCGAACTGCGAGAGATGTATCAGCTGTCCGCGACCGCTGCGATCCCGTTCTGCGAGGCCCGCCATCAGCGCGACGAGTCCATGCAAAGCGGAAAGCGGATCGGGATAGGCGAAATGAGAGATCGTGCACTCTCGGTTGGGGAAGCCGGTCAGGCTGCAGAGGCCCGAAATCGCTTCGATATTCGGCCCCCAGGTCACGTAATCCGAGAGCGGTCCAGATTCGCCGAAGCCGCTCGATTCGAGCATGACAAGTTCGGGATTGCGGGCGGCCAGCCCCTCGTAGCCAAGCCCGAGCTTCTCGAGGACGCCGGTGCTGTAGTTCGCGATGACCGCGTCGCTCTCGTCAATCAGTCGGCGACACAGCTCCGCCCCCTCTTCGTTGCGCAGATCGAGCGAAACGAATCTTTTCCCGGCGCTCCAGTCCGTAAACCAGGGCGAGCATTCGGGCTGGGTCCCCTGTTCGGGATTGCGCGGCGATACGAAGAGCCGGGGTACATCGGGGTAGCCGTGGGATTCGACCTTGATGACCTCCGCGCCGGCCCAGGCCAGGATGCGCCCGATCCAGGGCGCCGCGAGACCCGTTCCGAATTCGACCACGCGAAGACCCGCGAGCGCACCCGTCGTCCCCGATGCACGACCCGACAGCCTAACACCCTTGCTCGCATCGACCGGAGAAGGCCTAACACGCGGCGTGGACAGGATCGCCTCGGCATCGCGGCCACAGGGCGGCGCCGAACTCTCGACGGCCCAGCCGGATCGCTCGGGGCGATAGGGCGCGCCGGGCACGAGCATCGATTCGCCGTCCGCGGTTTCCAGACGCGTAAAGAAGGAGCGCGCCGCAAGCTGAGGATCCGAGTAGATCCGCTCCGCGGTATTGATCGGCGTAAACGCGATATGACGCCGCTGTCCCTCGTGATAGGCCTCATCCACGGTCAGGGTTGCGGTCAGCTCTTCAATAAAGAGGTCGAGCAGCTCGCGGAATGGAAGACGACTCGAGGACGGGCCATGGAACTCCTCCATCAGCACTTCTTCGTTGCCCGTGACTTCGTTGATCCAACTCGCCAGGGCCAGCCAATGGGCCGGCCGATTGACCATCAAATAGACGAGGCCATCCTTGCATCGATAGGCCCCGGACGGGACAGAAGCGACCAATCCCGATCCGACCCGCTTGGGAATGACGCCATCCTCGAGCCATTTCCCGACGCCGGCGATATGGGTGATCGCCGAAACCACTTCGAGGCTCGACACATCAACGTGTTGTCCCTCTCCGGTCCGGGTCGCATGGCGGAGCGCGACCAGCGAGCTCGCAGCGGCGAGGCTTGCCGTAATGACATCCGCCTGATGACCGGCCAGACGAACCGGCGGATCGGCGGGGTCACCGATCGACGTCATCGCCCCGCCAAGCGCGCTCGCAATCAAATCGTTCGAGCGCTCCTTCGCAAGCGGCCCGGTCTGCCCGAAACCCGAAACCGACGTCATCACCAGGGACGGGTTCTCTTCCGCGAGCGACGCGTAGTCGAGCCCCAGCGCCGCAAGCCGGCCGACCGGAAGGGATTCGAGAATCAGATCCGAGGATTCGGAGAGCGTCCGAAAATGCGCCTGACCCTCATCCGAATCGAGATCCAGCACGACGCTCTTCTTGTTCGCGTTCTCATAGAAAAAGGGGAGGCTGGCGCCCCCAGCCGAGACCGGAGCTTCGTGGCGCGCGGGGTCGCCCTCGGGCGGCTCGATCTTGACCACCTCGGCGCCCAGGTCGGCGAGCAAACGACCGGCGTAGGCCGCCTGCGCTGAGGTCAGGTCGAGCACACGAAGATGTGCGAGCGCGCGATCCGCTCCGCGCTTTGTCTCCGCGCCGCTCACCCTCTCGGCCCTCCAGGTTCGTTCTCAGCTCGTGCGATCGGCGACTGACCTGCTCGATCGGCCCTTCGATTCGGAAGGACCCGAGAAAGGTAGTCCAGCGCGCACCGGAAGACGCTACCCGCGATTCTCATCAGTCTCAGTAGAAACCCCCACGAAATAATCGGTGAAAAACCATTCGAGAACGAAAAAACCTGAGTCGCCTAAGGATTCCACCCCATGGCGGATCAAGGGGATCCCATAGTTTGGAGTCAGCGCCTGACAGACATGGGAGGACTCAACATGACTTCCGACGCCCTGGTCTCGAAAGCCCCCCGATTTGGGAGCGACCCACAGGGGGCTCGCTCATCGCTCACCCGGCCGAGCCGAACCACGGCCCGCCCCGCAGCGCCTTCGCGCGATTCTCGCCCCGGGAGGTGGCGAAGGTGGCGAGGCATCGGTGGGGCCCTTGTGGCGACCACCCTCCTCATCCTGAGCACCGTCGGCTGCGCCTCGATCAGGCCTCGGGAGACCCCGCCACCGGTCAGCGCCGCGTGGCAACCGGGAGAACTCCTCCCCGTCGACACGAAGGGACGCGGACTCTTGCTCGTTCGACCGGACCATCAGCTTGGCCGGTACGACGCCCTCATGATCGAGCATGTCGGCTTCCGCTACAGCGATCACCAGCGCTGGCTCTCCTTCCGAGAGGAAGACCGGATCAGCGCCATGATCACGAATGCGGTCAAGGGCATGCAGGACGGCGAAGTCACCGTCACGGACGAGTCGGGACCTTGCGTGTTAGGCGTCCGGTTCTACGTAACGGACCTCGAACTCCACGACCCCGGATACGAAACGACGTCGGTCACTTCCTTCGTCCGCTCCTTCGGCGAAGCGACCATGATCATGGAACTGCGGGACACCGTGACCGATCGGCCCCTCGCCCGCTTCCTCCAACGCCGAGATCTGGGCGGAGGACCCGGCTTCGGGACGGGGACCAGCATCCGACGGCTCGAAACCGTCGTCGGCGTTGCGATGCGTGAGATGGGAGGGCAGCTCCAGAAGCTCACCCCGCCGACCTCGCGTGGCTGGCAGAACGGTTGCAGCGGAGGGATGACACGCGTGGCCTTCGGATCACACTGAGTCGTCCGCCGCGGAATCCGCGGGAGTTTCCTGCGCGGCGGACCGCGCAGGAACGGGACGAAGACCGAAGACACGTGTGCCTGTGCCCCGGCGCCGACTTGAGTTCTGCATAAACATGCAGCCGAGCGGCGACCGGGGCGCCTTGCGTCAACGCACGACGCACATCGATCGACCTAACGGAAGCGGCCGCCCCGCTCGATGACTTCGATCTGATAGCCATCGGGATCCGCCACGAAAAAGATTCGCGCGAGGGGCTTCCCGTCGTGCTTCATCTCAACCTGATTCCGCGGCGCAAGCCCCGCCTCTTCGAAGCGCGCATGTTCCGCCGCCAGGTCATCGACGACGACGGCGAGATGCCCGTAGGCCGAGCCATGGGTATAAGGCTCGGCCTGATCGTGATTCCAGGTCAACTCAAGCTCGAACTCGGTCTCGGCGTTTTTCAGATAGGCCAGCGTGAAGTCATCGAAGTCGAGTCGCTCCGCCAACTCAAGCCCGAAAGCCTCACGATAAAACGCCATCGACTTCTCGAGGTCAAAGACCCGGATCATCGAATGAATCGCTTTCGCGCCCACGCCTAACTTCCCGCGCCCGCGTTTTGCGCATCCTGGATCGCTTTCATGCCGCGCCAGTCCGAGATCGCCACGATCGGACGCTCGCCGCCCTCCTCCGCAGGCTCCCCGTAGAACGCGATCGCGCCATGCACGTTGGCGAGATAGATCGTCTCTTCCGGATGGCTCGTCGCCTCATGCTCGGCGCCATTCGGTTCGTAGATCCAATCCCCAGCCTTCGAAACGCCGCCGCGATACTCCATCACACCGGACAGCACGTAGAAATCTGCGGGGCCGAGATGGATATGCGGCGGATTGACCGTCCCTTTCTCGGCTTTGAAGAGCGCTGTGTAAGAACCCGTCTCCTCGGAGACGCGCAGGACCTTGATGGAGTTACCTCCGGGCGTCTCGAACCACTTGATGTCGTCGGGGTTGATCAGCGTCCCGAATCCGTCGATTTCCATGCTTTAGCGTCCTCTTCTGGGCCCGTCTGCCGGGTCTGAAACGCGATCATATCACCCGGGCGAACCCCCCGGCACGTCTGATATGGTCGGACTCATGGGAATGCCTACCGACGCGCCAATCATCGACCTCATGCTCAGCTTTCCACTCCTCGATCTCGAGGCGACCTACGGGAATCTGCGCAAAGCCGCCAAAGACACGGAGTCGAAGGACTTCAAGTTTCCCGCGGAGTACATGTTCAAGGGAGTCCCCCATGGCTGGGGTGAAGGCCGCGACCCGGTCGAGGTCACCCTTGAAGAGATGGACAAATGGGGAATCAAGACCGCGCTGATCGGCGTGGGCGGAGACACCTCCGTCGATGCCCTCAAGAAATTCCCGGATCGCTTCGTCGGGAACGTCCACGTCGATCCGAACGATGTGATGGGCGCCGTCCGCCAGATCGAACAAGCGCATAACGAATACGACGTGCGCATGGCGAGTACCTTCCCCGCCGGCAACGTGCCCCAGATCATGGTCGATGATCCACAGATGTATCCGATGTACGCAAAGGCCTGCGAACTCGATATCGCGGTCGGGCTCAACATGGGCGTCCCCGGCCCGCGCCTTCCGATGGATCCGCAGAAGGTCGAGCGCCTCGACCGCATCTGTTACGACTTCCCCGAGCTGAGGATCGTGACCTATCACGGCTGCGAACCCTGGGAAGATCTCGCGGTCAAGCTGATGCTCAAGTGGCCGGGCCTTCATTACTGCACGAGCGCCTTCGCCCCGAAGCATTATCCCGAAGCGATCGTGAAATACGCGAATACCCGCGGCGCCGACAAGATTCTCTACGCGGGCTATTTCCCGATGGGCCTTTCGCTCGAACGAATCATGACGGAGATGAAGGACGTTCCCTTCCGGGACAACGTCTGGCCCAAGTTCCTCTACGAAAACGCCCGCCGAGTCCTGAAGCTCGACGAATAACGGCGCGGACGTGGCGCAAGAAGAAGCGGCGAACGACGAGACCCCGACCTGGCGAGATCGCGTCAAGTCGGTGGTGCCCTGGTTCGTCGCTGCCGGGGCCATCTACTACGTCTTCAGCCGCGTCCCCTTCGCCGAAGCCTGGGCCGAAGCGCAATCCGCCGACCTCGGACGCTTCCTCCTCGTGATCGGAAGCGCGATCGGGACCTGGTTCCTGATCGAGTCGAAGCTCTACTCCTATCTTTTTACCCGCTTCAACGCGCCGGTCGACTTCCGCGAGGGACGCTCCCTGCGCGGCATGTCCTACCTGCTGACGCCGATCCATTGGAACGTCGGGAAAGCCGCCGTCATCCTTCGCCTTCGCCAGACGAAGGACGTCCCGCTGCTCGAATCGACGAGCACAGTCATGCTCTATCAGGGCGTCGACGGCATGATCCTCGCCGGGTTGGCCACCTTCGGGATGACGCTGCTTCCCTTCGTGGTCGCCGATGCCGATGACCTCTCGGAGCAGCGTTCGTGGGCGCTGCTGATCATCGTCCTCACAATCGTCAACTTGACGGTGCTGCGCGCGAACTGGCCGACATTCAAGTGGCTCACGTGGTGGCGAACGATTTCGATCCACCAGGCCCATCGCAAGATTCAGCTGATCGATGTCGCCCTGCTGCTCGTCGGTAAGACCGTCTACCACTTCATCTACATCCTGGTCTTCTACTTCGGGACCCAGGCCTTTGGAATCGAGCTGCCCTTCGCCCTCGTGCTCGCGGCGACGCCGATTATTCAAGCGCTCGGAGGTCTGCCGATCTCCCCGATGGGACTCGGTACCCAACAAGCGGCGATGCTCTATTTCTTCGGCTCGCGTTTCGGAGGGAACGCGGCGGAGGCTGCCATCGTCGCCTTCGGATTCAGCTTCCCCGTCGCTCTGAATCTCGGCCGCTGCATGCTCGGTCTCATCTATCTCAAGGACCTGACCGCAACGCGCGCCCACTCTTCCGCCAAGAGCGAAGCTTCCGAGAACGATCCGGCCGAAGACTCAAAGGTCGTGACCTGAACCGCGCTGCTTGTCGCGGGGTCGCGTGGATGCGGAGGGCCCAATCGCGTTAAGCTTGAGCGTATAATGCCTTTCGGATTCCGACAGCGATGAGCGCGGATCACGGTTTCGTTCGATCTCTCGACGAGTCTTTCCAGGACACCCTCGCGCCGGGGTCACTGATCGTCGGCGCAGCGTACCTCCTGATCGGAGCCATCCACTACAGCGCGCCCGTCGAGGGCCACCCCTTCCTCGGACAGGTCGAATTCACCCTCGGCCTGGCGACCCTCGGCCTCTTCCTGTTCTGTCGCCGGCGCCGCTTCTCCGTGACCGCATCCCGCGTGATCGGCGCGGCCATCGTCGCGCCTGTGCTCTTCAATAACGGGCTCTACCTAAACCTCTATCCCGAACCCCGACACGCCTTCGGCTTCTACATCCTGTTGGTGGGCGTCGGCATGATCCCCTTCACCGGCCGCTGGTTCGGATCTCTCGTCGGCTTGACCCTTTCGCTTTGGGGAGTCTCCGTGCTCCGCTCGGACGCCCCGCTCGCTGCCTACGTCGAGCCCGGGGTCACGATCCTTGCGATGGCGTCACTCGGAAGCGCGCTTCATGTATGGCGATTCCGTTATGCCGAACGGATGGATCGTCTCAGAGAAGACGCGTTGCGTGCCGATGAGGAGCGATCGCGGATCGCCCTGCGCTACCGCGACATGACGGAAAACGCGAACGACATGATCACGGAGCTTGATGCCGAAGGGATCGTGCTCTACGCCAATCCCGCCCACGAAGTGATCCTGGGCTTCAAACCCGACTTCTTGATCGGGCGGAGTTGCCGCGGCTTCTTCCTCCGCGATGATGATGATCTCGCGGAGGTTTTTTCGGGTCCGCCGCATAAGCGCGTCGTCGTCATGCCCCACGCCGCAGGAGGGGAACGCACTATCGAATGCAGCCTGCGGCCCTTCGAACTTCCGAATGGGGAGAAGCGGCTGGTCATCACGACCCGCGATGTCACCGAACGCGTCGCCTCGGAGCGGGCTCTCGAAGAGGGACGCGTCGTCCTCGAAGCCCGACTCGAAGAGCGAACCGTCGCGCTCGACACTTCTGTTCGTGAACTCCAGCGCGCGGAGCGACTCGCGTCGATGGGAACGCTGGCTGCTGGAATCGCCCACCAGATCAACAATCCGATCGGCTCTATCCAGATGAGTTCGGAACTCGCCCTGATCTCAAAGAACGACGAGGACGCGGACCGCATCTTCGAAGAAGCGCTTGTGAACAACCTCGAACAAGCGAAGCGATGCGGCCAGATCGTCTCCAGCATGCTCCAATTCGCGCGCAACGAACCAACTGAGAAGAGTCCGCATGACCTCGCACAGATCGTCCTTCGCGTCTGCGGACAGACCGAGAGCTACGCGAAGCGCAAATTGTCGATCATCGACGCCGAGGACGTCCGCGGTCCTCTCCCGGTCCGAGTGAGCGCCATCGAGATCGAACAGGCGCTCCTTAACATCGTTCGAAACGCCACGGAGTCTTCCGCCGAATCCGTTCACGTCCGGATCACCGCCGGCGCCGAAGGCGACGTCGCCCTCGTCACGATCACCGATGACGGAGACGGGATGTCCCCCAACGAGGTCGAGCACGCATTCGACCCCTTTTTCACGACGCGTCTCAATCGCGGCGGCACCGGTTTGGGTTTGAGCGTCGCCCATGGCGTGATGACCGATCATGGCGGTACGCTTTCCATCGAATCCAGCCTCGGCAAGGGCACAATGTTCACTCTTCGTTTACCCCTCGAGCCCATGAAAGAAATCGGATGAACCTCGGATATATCCCGCCCATGACGAAAGGGCTCACCGACGATCCCTCCTACGTGATCCCGCTGGTCGAGATGCTCGACGAAGTCGGGATCGAAATCGTCTGGACCGTCGAACATGTCATCATGGCCAAGGACTACGAGCCCCTCTATCCGTACTCGGAGGACGGCAAGGCTCCGACCGCGCCGGATACGCTCATGCCCGATCCGCTCGAATGGCTCGCCTTTGCCGCGGCCCGAACCGATCGACTCAATCTCGGAACCGCGGTCGTCATCGCCTCCCAGCACAGCGCCGCAATCCTCGCCAAGCGCGTCGCCACCCTCGATGCGCTCTCACGGGGACGCGTCCGCCTCGGCGTTGGCCTCGGTTGGCAACGCGAAGAATATGAGGCGATCGGTGTTCCCTACCGCGACCGCGGGCGCCGCCTGGACGAGACGATCGAGTCGATGCGCGTGCTCTGGAAGGAAGATGTCGCCACCTATCAGGGGAAGCACGTGCAATTCGAGAACGTGCACATGGATGCAAAGCCCTCGAATGGCGTCGATGTTCCGATTCTGATTGGTGGAAGTTCGGACTTTGCCGCGCGGCGTGCGGGACGACTCGGAAACGGCTGGTATCCCTACGTGATCTCGTCCGATGATTTCGAGAAGAGGATCGAAATCCTCTCGGCGGCCGCACGCGAAGCCGGTCGGGACCCGACCGAGGTCGAACTCTCGATCTGGCCTGCCAGCTACGACTTCATGAAGACCTTCGATGTCCCCTTCGTGAAATCCTATACGGATGCGGGGGCTTCACGCGTGGTGATCAGCCAGGGCGAAGCCGGCACGATCGAAATCGACGGACAGCGCGACTTCATTCGCCGCTACCAGGACGAGGTTCTCTCGAAGCTCTAGCCCGCGGCCGCGCGCGCTATTTGCTTTCCATGAGTTCCTGGACGGCGCCTTCGACGATCGTCCCGTCGAAGAAGTGCTCGTTCGATTCCGCCCACATCGTCGCTGCATTCGTGAATGTGAAGTCGCGGAAGTCAGCCTCTGAGAGCAAGCCATCGTCGACGAGCTCCCACGCCTCCTCGACAGTCTCGCTCATATCCGTGACATCCCAATGGCCGATGTCGGAGCTAAAGATCGCGCGGATCTGCGCGTTCATCGGATTGATCTTACGATTGAATCCGATCGCGTTCATCGGATCATCCGCCTCACATCCGAACCGGAAGTTGCGCTCGAAGATCTGCTTGATGTCCTCGGCCTTCTCGATGCCCGCTTTTTCGAAGTCATCCTGAAAGAGACCAGGACCCGAGAGATGTCCCAGCCCCTCTTCGAGCTCGTCGAGATGCTTCTTGAATCGATCCGAGCCATGACTCTCGAAGAGCGAGCGAATGAGATCGCGATCGATCTTGTCGGGGTCGTAGGCGTGGATCCCAGGGACGCCGCGCTTTTCGAAATGGCCGATCAGGTCCGAGTAGAGGTTCGCCGCCCAGGCGACGCCACCCTCGAGGAACGCACATCGAAGCTCGGGGAATCGCTGCGCCACGCCATACATCACCATTGAACGACAGGTCGCTTCGCCGGCTTGCGCAAAATTCCCGAGGTGATTGAAGACGTAGTTCGTTTGCGACATACGGGATCCGAAGCCCATCGCACTCGAATGGAAGGTCGGCGCGACCCCCAACTCGACGCATCTCGCCCAGACCGGATCGTAGTCGTAGGGACTCTCCGGCCCAAAGGAATCGACCCATCGCGCACCGCGGGGTGCGTCCGCGGAATCGACAAGCGGTCGATAGACGAGGCCATTCAAGAGCACAGCCTTGAGCCCCAGCTCGCCCACGCAGTAGTCGAGTTCGTCGAGGGCCTCGCCCGGGTCGTACATGGGAATCATTGCGACCGGTGTCAGCCGATCCTTATAGGGCGCAAACATCTCTGCCGCACATCGATTGAACGCGCGAATCGAAGCCCGCCGTAGATCCGGCTGATCGAGGCTCATCCCCGTAAGCCCCATCGTCGGGTAGAGCACGGCGTAGTCGATACCGAACTCATCGAGCCGCTCGTAAAGGAGATGCGGCAGCATCCCCGTCGCGCGATCCCGCGTATTCTCCGCCGGATAGGGCCACCACGTCAGCTTGAAAGCGCCCATCGCGCGGCGCTCATCGATCGAAAGCGTCTCAAGACGCCGTCCCGCTTCGACCACCTGGTCGAACTCCTCGGCCAATTTCCGACCGCCCTCTTCGACGAGAAAGTCCCGGACCGCGGGAAGAAACTCAATGATATGGCCGTCGGCATCGATCACAGGATGATCGAGCCGCGCACGGATCTCACGAGAGGATTGGTTCGACAAAGTGGCTCCTTGGAGATGGGGCTCCTTGAGGATTACGGAGAGATCGAAACGCTACATCGCGCCTGCGGCGGCGCCCACCATCTCTTTCATGCCGGACCCGATAGCCCCATCGGCAGCGCTGGCTCATCCATCTCCGGCAAGTTATGCGCCCACACTCGGCGGTTCTCCCGCGTGACGATCGCCCAGCGTCCGTCGCGCAACGAGAAGCGATCGAGATAGCGCGTCCCACTCACGTTCTGCATGGAGACGCCGTCGGCGTCGGGCATATAGGTCGCAGAGTTGACCGCGTAGGTCTCCACCTCGGCCGAGCCCCCTTCGAGATCGAGCTCGATCCAAGGCGTTCCAAAAACGTGGAGCGTCGAGACCAACCGCGGAATCGACTCCGTAAGAAAGGTCATCGCGGCATCGAGATCCCCAACGAACCAATCCCCGTAACGAACTTCCGCATCTTCATGAAAGCACCGGCGAACACGCACGAAGTCCCGCGCATCCACAGCACGCGCATAGCGCTGGATCACACGGGTGATGCTTCGCTCCGCCCGCCACACGGCGATTTCGTCTTCGAGTGCTAGGGACATACTGGCCGCCGACGAGAGTAGATAACGTCCTGAAGGATGTACTCGGACCCCGACCGGCGTTAGGCCAGGCTCGCCACCTTCACGACCTTTGTCTTTACCCGACGCGGCGTCTCTGACGGGAAGACGTAGCGCCAGTAGACCGTGCCTGCGCTCTGGCCCTCGGTATCGAGCCAGTTCGGTACGCCCGGGTCTTCGTGGGCGATCACGATCCGGAAGCTGCCATCCTCCTCGTACTCGACCTGATTGCGGTTGAGCGAGATCTGGCGATTCGCATAGTCGAAGCTCTGCATGAAGGAGTTCCAGAGCACGACGTTCGCGAAGCGGCAATCGGGGAAGCGACCCTTGATCAAGAGCGCTTCGTCGGGCGCGAGTTCGTAGGGTGCTGAGCAATACCAAGCGTGGGTGTTGCCGTAGGCCTGTTCACCCGCCGCCGTCGCCCATTGTCCGGGCTTCGGGAACTTGTTCGGCTCGATCGAAACCCAGCCCAGCTTCTTCGCCATTTCGGGCGAGGTCTTTTGAAAAGTCATCGCCGAATGCTCACGGACGAAGTTCGTCACCCACTCGAGGTGCTTGGCGACCGCGGCATCGCCCCCGTTCTCCGGGAGCGGATCGGGATCGACCACTTCGATGTTGATCGGCACGATGCGGCCAGGAATCGCAGCGACGTTCTGCCGCGCTTCGTGGTAGTGCCGCGTCGTAATCTGACTGGCGCCTTCAGAAAGCTGCAGCCAATTGCCCTTGGTGGGCTTTTCTCGACTGACCGTGATCTCGTAGCTGCCGTCGCCGGCTACTTCCATGTCGAGATCACTCAGCGCGGCGATCGAACCGCGAGCCGCATGGCCTTCGTGACTTCCCTTTTCGACCGTGAACGACGTAAAGGTCGCCGCCGCCACGTTGCCCGTAATCTTGTACGTCTTGTCATCTTCGATCGCGGCGAAGTAGTAGACCGAATCCGGATTGCAGCCGAGCAGCTTTCGAGTCGGCGTGACGTAGGGGCGGAAGACCGGCCGATGGGGCTTCGCTTCAAGCCAAAAGTCGAGCGCGGTATAGAGGATATGCGCAAGCGAGCGCTCGGCCTCGGCGAGTTCCGCTTCGCTGTATCCGCGATCCGCTCGAATCAGGTTGTCTTCGACACCGCGAATCGCGTCGAGAAGCCCGCGCATCGCCGTCCGCGCGAGGTTCGATGCCCCGGCTTCTCCGGCCTCGTGATGGGCAGCACCCGCCGCACTCGAAGCGAGGGTTCCGGTCATGGCGGCCAAGCCACTCAGCGACCCGCCTGCCACACCTACCGTCTTGATGAAGTCTCGTCGATCCATTCTTCGTGCCTCCTTATGCGCATCGGAAGCTGTACGATGGAAGGCTCCGAGACCAAATGCAAGTCACGGATCGATCCACAGAAGCCCCAAGACGCCCCTGAAGCAGGAGCCCCAATGAAGATCCTTCGCATCCTCGTACTGATCGTCGCCGTCCTCGGCGCCGGCCTCGCGCTCGCCCTTGCGATGTCCCAACCCACGCCCGTCCCGAGCGGCAGCGAGAGCGAGGCCCGACTGGCCCCCGGCCCCTATGCGATTCAAAAATCCGAGGAGACCTGGGTTGACTCCACTCGGCCGACCGCCGCGAACGGCGAATACGCTGGCGCACCGGATCGCACCTTCGCGATCGCACTCTGGTCCCCCGTCGATGCGCCGGGGCCACACCCCCTGCTCGTCTACAGCCACGGCTTCATGTCGAACCGACATGGCGGCTCGCATCTCGCCGAACATATGGCGAGCCATGGTTATGTCGTGGTCGCGACGGACTACCCCCTGACCCATTTCAGCGCACCGGGCGGCCCCTTCGCCGACGACGTCGTCAACCAACCGGCGGACGTATCCTTCCTGATCGACCGCATTCTCTCCCTCGGCCCGGACGAACGTGGCTTTGCAGGCGGAATCGATCGTGCTCGCATCGGCGTGTTCGGACTGTCCCTCGGCGGACTGACGACGACGCTGGTCGCGTTCCATCCGAAGCTCGGTGATCCCCGGATTCGCGCGGCGATTTCAATCGCCGGCCCCTCCGTCATGTTCGGGCCCGATTACTTCGACAACGCGGACGTGCCCTTCCTGATGATCGCGGGGACACACGATGCGATGATCCAGTACGAAACGAATGGCGCCCCGATTCCCGGGCTCATCGAAGACGGCGGGCTGGTCACGATCGAGGGTGCTTCCCACGCCGGCTTTTCCTCGATGGCGGCGGGTCCGATGCGGCTCCTCGGCAACCCCGACTCCCTCGGCTGCGACAGTCTCATGGCGAACCTCGAGCTCGCGGCGGATGAGAACCCATTCTCGGATCTCGGGGGGCCTGACGAGGGCATGGTCGATGCGACGGGCACGCCTTTGCCCTGCGAAGTGACCTTCGAAGAGGCGATGCATCCCGGTCGACAGCATATGCTCACGACGCTTGCGGTCCGCGCCTTCTTCGAGAGCCATTTCGCGCGCGACGCCACGGCCAAGGAGGCTCATTCCACCTTCCTCACGAAGACCCTCGCGGGCGAGCTCTCGGACGTGCAGTACACGCCGGCAGCACGGAGTTAGTCTTCGTCGGACGAAATCGCGGGCATGAAATACGGGCCATTGTCGGCGAGGGAACCGCGCAGCACACGGAACGTCGTCTCGATCGTGACGCTTTGGCGATAGCCGTGGGCGGCGGCGAGTGCCTGAGCATCAGGACCATTCCCCCCGAGCGCGACGCCTTCTCGTGAAGCGCGCCAATGTTCGATGCTCGCATAACGTGTCAGCAGAATGGCTTCATCGTAGTCGCGAACGATCGAGTCATCGATCGCAGCCGGATCCACCTGCCACATTCCGATGATGCGCGCGCCGATCTTCTCGAAGAAGGGCCAGATCTCCGCTTCGCTGCGGCGATAGAACTCCGCGTAGGTTCCCTTCTTGATCTTGAAGGTGCGCAAGATCGTGACTTCCTCTCCGGGAATGGGCTGGGCGTTCCGGACGGCGACAGGTTCAGCGAACCAGGCGTCGAGGGTGTCGCCCTTGGTTCCCAGCCCCTGATTTTCAGCCATCGCGGAAGGCACGAGCAGAACGACCGCGGCGAACACCACCGTCACCGAGAACGCCGTCACGTGCTCGACCAGAGACCCCTTGCCCATCTCGACTACCTCATGCCGCCGGTCGACGACGGACCGGCTGCGGGAGTCCCGAAGACGCGGCGCAAGAGCGCCGTCGAGCGTGCCGCCGGGTCCTCACGAATCTTCGCCTCCTCTTTCGCGATCTCCGCGAAGAGCGCAACGAGGGTCTGGTCCGCGACATAACTTTCGAGGTCGACCGCCGGCGGCTTCATCAGCGGAATCTGTTCGTAGCGAGCGACGATGTCGCGATAGACCGAGTAGAGACCAACCCGCTCCATCGCTTGGGCGGCGACGGGCTTGAATCGGGCATGCAAGGTGTCACTCGTCTTGTCCTGGAAGTAGCGCGTCGCGGCGTCGTTTGATCCGTTCAGAATTTCGAAGGCATCGGCGATCGACATCTGCGCAATCGCGCCCGTGAAAACCGGAACCGCCTGGGCTGCCGCCTCCTCCGCCGCACGATTCATCGAGTCCTCGAGCTGATCCACTTGCGCGCCGAACCCAACCCCTCGCATGACCTGCGCCAGTCGTCCCATCTCGCCGGGAAGCGTTAGTCGCAGCACGGGATCGTTCCCAAAGGCCCCTTCCCGAGACAGCGTCGTCGTTGTGCGTTGGGTACCGACCTCGAGCGCCTGTTTGAGACCGTGGGCGACCGTGGTTCCATCGAGGGGTGCGCCAGCGGCGAGGATCTGATCGAGATCGATGCCCATCGCATCCATCTGAACCTGCATCTCGGCACAGCCTGTGGAGACGCCAAAAAGAAGCGCAAGCGCGAGTAGGCGAGCACGAATTCGGGACATGGGACAGACCTCACTAAAACTGAGAAAGGAAGGGGGAGAAAATGAAGGCGCGAGCGTAGCCGAGAAGTCGTTTCGCGGATTGATCGAACTCCAAACCCGTCCGGGTCTAGCGATCCCCCATTCAGGCCGTTGATCCCCGCCCGCGATCGACGATGCTCGCGCGATCATGACATCCGCCGCCACGACGAGCCCGAATCGAAAAACCGCCCTGATCACGGGCGCCTCCTCTGGGATCGGCGAAGCCGCGGCCCGAGCCCTCGCGGCCGCGGGCTACGACGTCGCCCTCATCGCGCGCCGTGCGGACCTCCTCGATCTCTGCGCAAAGAACGTTCGCGAGCTCGGACGAGAGGCCTATCCAATTGTGGCGGATCTCGCGGACGAAGCGCAGACCGATGCCGCCGCCCGCGAGGCCCACGAAAAGCTCGGGCGAATCGATCTCCTCGTCAATAACGCCGGCTATAGCCCCGGCGCCGCGATCGAACAGTTCAGCCGCCAGGAGCTGCGCCACATCTTCGACGTCAACCTGCTCTCCGCCCTTCAGCTGATCGGCGCCGTCACGCCGATCATGCGTGCCCAAGGCAGCGGGCGCATCGTGAACGTCGGCTCCGTCGCGGGCATGATTCCGGCGCCCCTCGCGATTCCCTACGGTGCAACCAAAGTCGGACTGCATGCCGCGACCGATGCGCTCCGACTCGAGCTCGCGCCCTTCGACATCAAGGTCGCCCTCGTCATTCCCGGCTTCGTCGATACCGCCGTCTTCGACAACGCGCGCGAGGGCGCTCAGCATCTCCGCGAAGATCTCGAGAATCCGTATCGCCAGACGATGTTCGACCTCGACGAACTTGCCAAGAAGAACCTCGAAAACCCGCTCCCACCGGAGGCGATCGCCGAGGTGATCGTCCGTGCAGCGACGGCACGACGCCCCCGAGCGAAGTACTACGCCCCCTTCATCGCCGGGGTCCAGGGCATCTTCATCAACCTGCTTCCCTCAGGCTTGAAGGACGCCCTGCTCAAGAAGGTCTATTCGATCAAGGCCTAACAAGACCGAACGGGGTCTAGTTGAACGGCTCGGGATCGACGTTGAAGCGCTCGCGGTAGCCCTTGAACGCGGAGTTCACCGCTTCCTCTTCAAGGCCGAAGGCCTCGAGGCTGTAGCGATGGGTGCCGAACTCGTCCTTCGGATGGAGCTCGACATAACGATGCATACGCTGCCGGGCTTCGTCGCTTAACTCAAGACCGAAATGATCGTAGATGCGCGCCACGCATGCGACGGGATCGCTCACGACTTCGCGCATCGACAGATCGAGGATCTGCTTCTCCCGCTCCGGATGCCGCGCCCGCGATTCCATCCCCTGAGTCAGGAGCTTCGACCAGACCGAAAGCATCTGCCGTCCGACTTGCGAGGCGTCGACGTCGTCCGATGAAACCAGGCGCATCGTGTACTCGAGATGCGCGACCGAAGGAATGACTCGAATCGGATCTCGATGGGTCTGCACGATCATCGCATCGGGATAGGTCTCAAAGAGCGCGTCGAGCGGTCCGAGATGGCCCGGCGATTTCAGGATCCATCGCTCGCATTCGTGCCGGGATTGC
>Ga0316208_1001274_pt1 | contig 24508 bp, 25 predicted proteins | sample 3monopyrite_MG_FD_204944 | JGI IMG/M metagenome (GOLD analysis project Ga0316208, IMG submission 204944) | Microbial mat bacterial communities from mineral coupon in-situ incubated in ocean water Damariscotta River, Maine, United States -... | ecosystem: Environmental > Aquatic > Marine >... | reverse complement strand
CATAAACCTTTCTCGAACAATTGGTGCAGATAGGTCTCCGTCACGTTCAGAATGATACCATTCGTATCCGTTTTTAACGCCTTCTAAAATTTGCATAAATATGTCAAAATTGTCCCCTAATTCTACTTTCAATTCATCTTTATATTTTTGAGAGGCTTCAATAATTGTTTCAAAAGTGGTCCAAGCATTAATTTCGTCTCCGGTTAAATTTAAGCGTGTTCCGCCATCATTATAAATGTCGTCTGGTGTTCCGTTTTTAAATTCGGAAGTGGCTAAAGCGACTATTGACTCATAAATTAGTCCTGTTTCGCCTTCAGTTGACAAAGTGTCTATAATCTCGCTTAAAGCAAATATTGAAAAAGCCGGAAATCTTTCAATATCAATCCCATGCACACTAATTTTGTTTATTGAATCTAAATCTCTATTCAGTTCTTTAATGTCGAGAATTAAATCATAAAATGGTTTAAAATAACGTTCTTTCAAATAGTATTTACATTTTAAGTTATTTTCAATCACCACTTTAGTCATGATATAGCCAACTGCAGGACTTTGCTCAAATAAGAAGTGGTTTACGCCTTGCGTTTTATTCAAATACGTTAGTATTTTAAATTCTAATTCAGAATTAACGTATGCAAATTGATGATTTTCGCCGGTAAAATAAACCTTATATTTATTTAAGGTCGAATCTCCAAAAAAGTCTTCTAATTCTTCAGTTGATTTGTTATCTCTAAAGTCAATATTCACATATTTATTTTGTGAAAACAAGGCAATATTAAGGGTAAATAAAATAAAGACAAATACTTGTTTCATATAAATTTTGGCTCGTTTAAGTTAGTTTGCATAAAGATACAATAATTTTCAAATTTTAGTCATGCAACAAAACGGAAAGATAGATTTATAGTTTTAAAACTAATGAATTTCAATTATCATATTAGGGGTAAATTAAAATGAGATTATATAAACTATTCATTCAACAATAATGGATAGTTAGAAGATAATTACTGATCAATCTAAACTTCTATTCTTAAAATATTTATTAAATCAGCTCAATTAAATAATAAATATTAATAATGAAAAACATTTATAAAATTGGCACTCTAATACTTTTGTTAGGATTAGTAAACTGTAACTAAAATCCTTCAAACGACCAAAAAGTTAAATCAAAAATAGTTAAAGAACTAACTGAAGAAGAGTTAAAAGATCAATTAAACGACAATGAATGCATGACACCTACTAAATATTTGGGTGGAGAGTTAAGCTATACTATACACCTATCTATAAAAATTTATTAAGTTCAAAAGTCAAAGGGGTTAAACTAATATAAAAACTTACAAATAATGCAACATTGGCCACTTTTAAAGACATCAATATTAACTTAAATTTCATCTCGAAAACAGGCACTTCTATAAAAAGAGACGATATTGTAGTTTATGAGTTTATTGAACCAAATCAAACTATTAAGTATAAAAATGAAATTGAAATAACTAACCAACAGTATAAAGACCTCAATCAAATTTCATGGTCAATTGAAAATGCAGTGTGTCTATAATTTAGTTAGTAAATAATTACCCTTTCTTCTTTTTATCGTTTAACATTACAGTTGAAATTGCCCTAACGCCCTGCCAATACAAAATACAAAAACATAATAAAAATGTACCCAGTATATTTTGTGGACTAAGCATCAGATGTAAAAATTCATTCATATTTTTTTAATTTTGGGTAAAAAAAAGTCCTCCCCAATTCCATGAGGAGGACGGGAATTATACTATTCGGTTTATTACTGACCTAATTTTGCTTTTAAAGCAGCTAAACTGTCAGATGCTTTTACTTCTGCAGAACCAGATTCTAAAGCACTTTCAATTTCATCATCAATTGAAGTAGATTCGTTAGCTATTTCAGCATAAGATTCAGCTAAAGCTTCTTCCTCATCCACTTTTTCTTTCATTCTTTCTAACATAGACACAGTAGAAGAAGAATCAACATTTGCTAATTGTTTATTGATGTTTTTTGTAGCTTTAGATACTTTTGCTCTTGCTTTTAATGTTTTTAACTCATTTTCGAATTTTTTAACATTAGATTTTAATTTTTTAATGTTTTTATCCAATTTCGCTACATGCGCATCAAATTTAGCTTGATCTTTTCTAGATCGTGTTGCATTTGCAACAAATGTATCTTTCTGAACTAAACATTCACTTGCTAAACGATCCGCATCTTCAGGTGTAATCTCTCCTTTTTCGGCTCTTTTTAACAATAAAATAGCTTTCTTTTCGTAATCTTTAGCTTTTTCAGAATATTTATTTCCGTCATTTTTCGCTCTTATAGCTAAAGCTTTTACTTCAGCTAAAGCTTGTAAAGCTGAACCTAAATTTGTTTTAAGCTCTCTAATCCCTTGTTCGGTCATTTTAATCGGATCTTCCAATTTATCAACCAATGAGTTTGCCTCAGCAGACCCAATTCTAAATAATCTTTTAAATATATTCATTTTATAATTTTGTTTTTAATTAATACTAATTTTTTGAGAATGCAATAATCTCATTTGTGTATTCGCTCAACAATAAACTTAATGAAGTTAAACTTCCTTCAATTTCATTCAAATCTAGGTTTTCAACTTGTAAAGTATCTCTAAAGATTACTTTTTCACCAGACTCATCTAACACGAACGCACCATGAACCATATCACGATTTTTTTGTAACAGTTGTTTACTAATAGCGCCATCATTATCATTTTTCAAATCAAACAAAAATTGTTCTATAATTAAAATTGGATCAGCTACACCAATTACAAGGTTACTAATCCCATCTTCTTCAGATTCAACCATGAAAACTTCATTATCTTTGTCTTCACTAATGATAGAATATTCTAATTCCATCAAGTAATCTCTTACTTTATCAAAATGACTCATTCTTTTTTTGTTTTAAATTTATTTCGTACCAAATATATAAATTTATTCTTCTTTTAAATCTATTCTAGCAAATTATTTTTAAGGTGGAAAAAAAACTGTTATCTTTTCATAATTTTTTATTAATTTCATACTCTTATTTAATTATTGATGTTACAAATATACTATTAATTTTAGCAAAATGTTAATTATATTATCATTATTTTTATGAAAAACTCTATTTTATCTAAAAATATTAAGAAATTAAGACTCTTCAAAAGCTTAAATCAAACTCAATTTGCTGAAATATTTGGTATAAAAAGAGCGAGTATTGGTGCCTATGAAGAAGGTCGGGCTGAACCAAAGCTAGATACTCTTTTAAAAATTAGCGGTTATTTTAAGCTTACATTAGACGATTTAATAGTAAAAGAATTAACAGTAAATCAGATTGCTAAATTTGATAAAGCTTTTGCTCAGGCCAATAATCAATCTTATACAGAACTTGAAAAAGAAATAAAAACATTAAAGATAAAAGTTGACAAGTTAGATACTAAGATTGATCTAATTTTAACAAAACTATAAATGATGTGTCATTCTAAAATCAACTTTTTATATTAATTATTACTTTGTTGTTTATCTTTGCATTTTTAGTTATAAAAAATAATGAGAAAATTTAAAGATAGAATAAAATTTTATTTGATTGGATTTGGAATGGGAATTATTGCCGTTGCATTTATGTTTGGTCAAAGAGGTTGTGCTTGGTTACCTGAAAACAGAGTGAAAAATAATATAGCCGAAAATGAGATTATTTACGGTGACAGTATCAAAGATATTATGTATTGTTCAAATATTACATCAGAAAATATTTATGATTTATTAGATTCAGGTGGAGATGTTGATTTTTCGGAAAGTATCCCAAATGAAAGTCCTAAAAAATATGTTATTTATGGTGAAAATGACATAAGAATAGTTTTTGCATTATTTGACGACTATTCTGAAATTATTGAAGTAAGAACAGAATGTAAAACTAAACTTGCAAATAATAAGAATAAACAAACTGTTCCATTACCTAAAAAGATTGTGTCATCAATTATTGAAAGTCATTCTTTTACATTTTATGAAGAAGCTGAATGTGAAATAAGCTGTCTTAATCTTGATAAGAATGATGTTAAAAACTTCCATCTTACCGCAACAATAAACATGGAAAAATCAGTACCTTGGCCAATAGGTACAGGAGAGGAAGTTTCAAACAAACTTTATTATTTAGATGGTAATATAAAAAACGTACCTTATAGTATAATGTATGAAATTGGTGAAAACAGAACTAGAATAAAACACATTATAAGTTCAAAAAATTGCGACTGTTTTTAAATTCAATTATTTAATTTGAATATGGGATGAATTTTCAAAATATTATAATTATCTTTGCGCACTTAAATAAATTATTAATCGGGGTTTAGCACTCCAAACAATAACAAAAAATTATGGCAACTAAAATTAGATTGCAAAGACATGGTAAAAAAAGAAAACCATTTTACCACATTGTAATTGCTGACGCAAGAGCTCCAAGAGATGGGAAATATATCGAGAAAATCGGTACTTATAACCCAGTAACAAATCCTGCAACTATCGATTTAAATATGGATAGAGCAATACATTGGTTACAAACTGGTGCACAACCAACAGATACTACTAAATCAATTTTGTCTTACACTGGAGCGATTTATAAAAATCACTTATTAAAAGGTGTAACTAAAGGTGCTTTGACACAAGCTGAAGCTGATAAAAAATATGATGCTTGGGCAAAAGAGAAAGAAGCTAAAATTCAAGCTAAAAAAGATGGTGTTGAAAAATCTGTTACAGATACTGAAACTAAAGTTTTAGATGCTGAAAAAGCGGTTAACGAAACAAGAGCAAAAGCAATAGCTGAAAAAAATGCTACTGAAGTTGAAGAAGTAGAAGAAACTCCTGGTGCTGAGGCTAAAGAAGGTTCATCTGAAGAAGAGTAATCTCATAAACTTAAATGTTTACTAAAGAGGAGTGTTTCAAATTAGGTAGTATTGCCAGATTACACAGCTTTAAAGGTGAAGTATCAATCTTTTTAGATGTAGAAAACCCTCAAGAATTTAATACATTGGAATCAGTTTTTGTCGAATATGACAATAAATTGATTCCTTTTTTTATTGATAGCATTCAAATTAGAAACAAAGGTTTTGCAGTTGTAAAATTTGATGGCGTTGATACTGAAAAAAAAGCAAAGTTAATCTTAAAGTGCCCCCTCTACCTTCCTTTAGAGATGTTACCAGAGTTAGAAGGTGACAATTACTACGATTTCGAAATAAATGGCTTTAGTGTGATTGACGATATACATGGTAATATTGGGATTGTTGTTGATATAATTGACAATAAAGTAAATCCACTTTTAGTCATTAAAAATGGAGAACAAGAAATACTTCTACCTAAAATTGATGATTTTATAAAAGAAATTGATTGGGATAATGAAATAATTCAAGTTTCTGTACCAAATGGACTGATTGAAATGTATCTTGATTCGGAAGAAGAATAATTTTCTACTTTTTAGGACATTTTTTACAATGTGTGGTTTTCTTAAACTTTTTACAACATTTTTTCTTTTTAGAGCAACAAATCTCTAAACTATCATTTCTAAAAATTTCAGGTAATTTACTCAAATCAGTATGTGGTGAGTTTTTTATCATCTAAGCTCAAATGTATATTTTACAAAAGTAGCATTTTTATTATTTAAAACGATTCTAAACAAAAAGAAATTTAATAACAAAACATTGTTTTTCTATTCTTTTTTTTTCTTAGATTTGTCACAACAATGAAAACATTGAATTTAAATACTTGGAATTGGAACTCACTAAATAATTAGCGGAGGAATAATTCTATTAACTATATTTATAGCCTTCCGCCAAAACGGAAGGCTTTTTTTATTTACAAAAAATGACATTAAACTTAAAAAACATACAAAAACCAATTATAATTGCTGGCCCTTGTAGTGCTGAGACAGAGGAACAGGTTTTTGAAACAGCCAAACAACTTTCTTTATTACAGGAAGTCAATTTACTACGTGCTGGGATTTGGAAACCTAGGACTAGGCCTGGAAATTTTGAAGGTGTAGGTGAAATTGGTTTAAAATGGTTAGTTGATGCAGGAAAAAAATATAAATTAAGTACAACTACAGAGGTGGCCACTGCAAAACATGTAGAACAGGCCTTAAAAGCTGGTGTTGATGTATTGTGGATTGGTGCAAGAACTACGGTAAACCCATTTTCGGTGCAAGACATAGCGGATGCACTAAAAGGAACCAATATTCCTGTTATGATTAAAAATCCAATTAATCCAGATTTGCAATTATGGGTTGGTGCTATTGAGCGGATTGCTGATGCCGGAATAAATGACATATCGACTATACACAGAGGATTTTCTTCATACGAAAAAACTAAATTTAGGAATGAGCCAAAATGGGGAATTCCTATTGAGTTGATGCGTATTTTTCCAGATTTACCTATCATTTGTGACCCGAGTCATATTGGTGGTAACCGTGAATTAATTCATTCCATATCCCAAAAAGCTTTAGATATGAATATGTCAGGATTAATGATTGAAACACACACCACGCCTAATGAAGCTTGGAGTGATGCCAAACAACAAATTACACCAAATAGATTAAGTGAGATTTTAAACCAATTGGTTGTCCGTCAAAAAGATTCAGGAAATTCCGATTTTTTGAGTAAATTGGATAGTTTGCGTACTCAAATTGATGATGCCGACACTAAAGTTTTGGAATTAATAGCCGATAGATTTAAAATAATTGCTGAAATAGGAAATTATAAAAAAGATAATAACACAACCATTCTTCAGCCAGATAGATGGTTTGAAATTCTTAAAAACAGAAAAGAGCTCGGTGCTGAATTAAATTTGAATGATGAGTTTGTTGACCGATTATTAAAAATAATTCACAAAGAATCGGTAAGTATTCAAACTAAAATAATGAATCAATAATGGAAAAATTTGTACCACATAACTTTGTTGTTAGCAGTGTTATTGCGCCTGCATCTAAAAGTGTGGCACAACGCTATTTATTGGCTTCTGCCCTATCTAATCAATCGATTAAGTTAATAAACATTGGCTTTTCAGATGATGTACTACACATTCAATCCATTGTTAAACAGTTAGGCGCAATAATAAATAACAACCAAAATATAACGACTGTAATGCCACGTCAAAATCCAATTGAAACCGAATTAAACTGCGGTGAATCTGGTTTAGGCATTCGTTTAGTCACACCAATTGTATCAACTTTTGGTAAAAATTTTATTATTAACGGAAAGGGAAGTTTGCTACACCGACCATTGACTCAATTTGAATCTTTTTTACCAAATATGGGGGTAAATGTTTCATTTAAGAATAGTCAGTTACCATTCACATTATCAGGTCAATTACACGGAGGTAATTATACAGTTGATGGCAGTTTAAGCTCGCAATATATATCAGGTCTATTAATGGCATTACCATTGTGTAATACTGATTCTGTTTTAAACGTCAAAAATCCAACATCAACCCCCTATATAGATATCACGCTAAAGGTTTTAAATACTTTTGGGATTCAAATCCAGCATCAAAATTATAAAACTTATCACATAAAAGGCAATCAACAATACATGCCCCAACAAAACTCAATACAAATAGAAGGAGATTGGAGCGGTGCTGCTTTTTGGGTCGTCTATGGATTAATAAAAGGTAAAATAACGATAAGTAATTTAAAGTCAAACTCAACACAGGCAGACAAAACCATTTTAGAAGTTATAAAATTAGTTGGAAGTGATTTTAAATGGGATAAAAATGAAAATTTGATTATCATAAAAAAGGAATTAAAACCATTTACCTTTGACGCTACAAATTGTCCTGATTTATTTCCTATATTAGTTGTTTTAGCTGCATCAATTAATGGAATATCCACAATCAAAGGCGTATTTAGATTAAAACATAAAGAAAGCAACAGAGGTTTAGTATTGCAAAATGAATTTAAAAAATTGGGCTTAAAAATAGATATTAAAGGTGATGTAATGACCATTTTTGGAACAGGGCAATTAAAATCTGCTTGTATTGAGTCTAACAATGACCACCGTATTGCTATGTCAGCAGCTATTGCATCTCTACTCACTCCAAATGGGATTTCAATTTTACAAGCAGAATGTGTAAACAAAAGTTACCCCGAATTTTGGGATGTGCTATAATTTATTGTATTTTGTTCAAAATTAATAAGTTAACTTATGGACAAATCATTTGATCTAGTTAAATACAATGTGACACGTAATGTCTTTATTTTTACTTGTTCGGCCATGTTCATTTTGGCATTGGAAAATTTTATAACTGATGGAAGTAATTTTATAACAGCATTAATTGCCGTTATTTTTTCTGGTTCTGTTTTGATTTATTTATTAAAATCAAAGTCATATTATATACCCGCTATTATTGCTATAATTTTAGCTTTTGGACTTAATTTTTCAAACTTATTGAGAGCTTCTAATTTTGAAAATTATATTGATTTATTTTGGTTAATTAATTTGTCATTATTCGCCTATTTTACACTCGGTAAAATTATAGGTCACATATATTTGTTTGTTAATTTAAGTTCTGTATTAATTATTACCATTATGTCAAAAATGGGAGTTATTAACCTAGTTCCCGCTTCAAATGTATATGACGTAAATGCATACATTGATTTAATATTTAATGTGGTTATTTGTACCCTATTTTTTGGATACCTTGTTTCTCAATTTTTAAAACAAACCGAAAATGCTAAAAATGAAACAGTTAAATCTAATTTAGAACTCCAAAAGCAGTATAATGAAAAATCTATTATGCTGAAAGAAATTCACCATAGAGTAAAAAATAATTTACAAGTTATAACAAGTTTATTGCGTTAACAACTCTATAAAATTGACGATAAAGAAACAGCTGCACCTTTTAATGAGTCGATTGATAGAATTTCGTCAATGGCATTAATTCACGAAAAAATGTATCAAGGTGATCGGGTGTCTAACATAAATTTAAAAGAATATATTGAAGATTTATCAACTAGTCTAATGTTAAATTATGCTAATGAAAAAAAAGTTAAACTAAACATTCAAACTACCGTTAACCAAATTGAATTAAATCATATAGTACCACTTTCATTGATTATTAATGAATTAATATCAAACTCATTAAAACATGCTTTTAAAACTAAAAATGATGGTGAAATTTCAATCATAATTAATGACAATGAAAATTCACAAATGGCATTTTGTTATAAAGACAATGGCATCTGGAAAACGCCTCAAAGTAAAGACAGCTTTGGGTTAGAGTTAATAGAAACATTTACCGAACAATTAAATGGTAGTTATACGTTTAAATCTACAAACGGAACTGAATATTGTTTTACCTTTAACGATATTATTTTAAACAATTAATTTTGTAGTCTAAATCTAATCATGAAACAACATTGGAATCAAAATGAAGAACAATTTTTTGGAATAGGCATTCTTCAACCTAAAACATCACATAACATTGGTACACTATGGCGATCTGCTTATATTTTAGGAGCAAGCTTTATTTTTATCATTGACGGAAAGTATGATCATCAAATGTCTGACACTACAAAAGCTTGGTCTAAAATCCCATTTTATAAGTACGATAATTTTGAGCATTTTTATAATTCTATGCCGCATTCAACACAATTAGTGGGTGTAGAATTGTCTGATAAGTCAACCCCAATAAAAACATTTAAACATCCACCACGAGCTAGTTATTTATTAGGCTCAGAAGATAACGGTTTACCCGATTTTATTGTTGAAAAATGCCATAAATTAATCCAATTACCCGGTGCTACATCTTTAAATGTTGCTGTTAGTGCCAGCATAGTTTTGTATGATAGAATTAATAAATCTGAAGAATTAAGTTTTTAATCAATAACGCATTTATTGTTTTCATTTGTATAATGTAATTTGTTGTTGTATTTTTGTAGTCCAATTTTAGGATTTACAAATGACTGACAAAGAAAAAGAAGAGGAAAAACTCAACCGTAAAATAAAAAAAACCGTATGGAATGCCATTAATGAGTTTAATATGATTGAGGACGGGGATAAGGTAATGATTTGTTTGTCGGGTGGTAAAGATAGCTACACTATGTTAGATATTTTAATGCAAATCCAGAAAGCATCTGTATTTAATTTTGACATTGTAGCGGTTAATTTAGATCAAAAACAGCCAGGATTTCCTGAACATATTTTACCCGAATACTTAACTAAAGTTGGTGTTGATTTTGAAATCGTTGAAGAAGATACTTATAGCATTGTAAAAGAAAAAACGCCTGAAGGTAAAAGTACATGTAGCCTTTGTTCAAGATTAAGGCGTGGTAATTTATATACCGCAGCCGAAAGATTAGGCTGCAATAAAATAATGCTCGGTCATCACAGAGAAGATATTTTAGAGACTTTTTTCTTAAATTTATTTTTTGCCGGTAAAATTGAAACTATGCCTGCGAAATATAAAACAAATGATGAACGTTTTGTTGTAATGCGTCCACTTTGTTACGTCAAAGAAAAAGATATTATAAGATTAGCTGAAATTAGAGAATATCCAATAATTCCATGTAATTTATGTGGTTCTCAACCCAATATGCAACGCCAAATTACAAAAGCAATGTTGAGTAAATGGGAAGAAACATACCCACAACGAAAAGAAATCATGTTTAATGCCCTTAAAAACATTTCACCAACTCACATGTTAGATCATGACTTATACGATTTTAAAAATTTAGAATCAAAATTAAAAGGAGAAATGAAAACAGGCAAAGAATTTGAAATGCTTTAAAATAAGTTGTACCTTTACAACACTTAAAAACTACCTATCATGATTAAAACAACTTACACTGTTTTTGCCCTTTTTGTGGCAATATTAAGCTATGCTCAAATACCTGCCTACTATAATGGCGTAGATTTATCTTTAACTGGCATGCCTCTAAAAGATGAGTTAGCTTCAAAAATAACAACAACACACACCAATCAAATTACATATACACAAGTTTGGACTGTTTTAAAATCTTCTGATTTGGACCCTACAAACTCAGCAAATGTTTTGTTAGTATATGGTTTTAGTGACACAGACGGAAACGAAACGACTGATAGAAGTAGAAATAAAAATGCAAATGGAGGAGCAACAACTGGTGAATGGAATAGAGAACATATTTACGCAAAATCATTGGGTACACCTGACTTAGGTACAAGTGGACCTGGAAGTGATGCGCATAATTTAAAGCCTGCAGATGTTGATAATAATGGTACTAGAGGTAATAAAAAATTTGCAAGTGGTACAGGAAATGGTGGGGTAGCAGGTGCTAATTGGTATCCAGGTGACGAATGGAAAGGTGACATAGCAAGAATAGTAATGTATATGTATGTTAGATATACAACGCAATGTAAACCCGGAAATGTTGCCGTTGGAAATCCGGTAGCAATAGACTTAAATATGGTAGATTTACTGCTGACTTGGAATATTGAAGACCCTGTAAATGCTTATGAACGAAACAGAAATGATGTCATTTACAATACACAAGGTAATAGAAACCCATTTATTGATAACCCATACTTAGCCACATTAATTTGGGGCGGAACGGCTGCAGAAAATACTTGGTCTGAATTAGGAATTGAAGAAGAAGTTTTAAAATTAAGCATCTACCCTAACCCAACAACAAATGGCGTTGTGTATTTGAGTTTTAATGACCATAATTTGATTAATATTATTGACATTTACGACATAAGTGGTAAAGTTGTAAAAGCAATTACAAAAGAAAATATTTCATCAAACAAATTCAAAATTGATAACTTAAATCATGGCGTTTATTTTGTAAAAATTTCAACTAATTTAGGTGTATTGACTAAAAAAATTATTGTTAGATAGACATCACTTGCAATCTTTTTTAAAATGTGTTATAATTGGGCATTGCTCCTGAGTATAGACGAACACATGAATACCTTTAAAATGGATAAGTACATGAATGAATACCTAGCATTGATTATTAATGTTCCACAGGAATACAAATCATAAGTACTTGAAACATCAAGAGTCGTTTAAATATTTCTTTTCAAAACATCACCCACACCTGCATTACCGAGAATCGAACACGCATCAAACGAATGCGTACTTGTTGCTTCTTTTTCAATAGAAAAAAAAATATCGTTTGCACTTAAATTGAAGCTCGATAAAAAACTTAGTGCAACTAAAAGTAGTATTTTAAATTGTTTGTTCACGAATAAAAAAGATAGTTTAATTTTGTTTTTTCGTTGTTAATGAAAATAACATTTTTTTTATAAAAAAATCAGCTCCAGGTGTCACAAAATACTTAAAAAACGTCACATTTCTTAACATTTCACAAATTACTGCTTTATTTAGCACCATTTTTTTATCTTTAACGCTTAATTAAAATCGTTTTAGAATGAAAAAATTACTTTTTGTATTAACCTTATTTTTTAGTTTAACATCTTTAGCCTCTCCCTTATGGATGAGATATCCCAGTATTTCTCCTGATGGTAGCAAAATTGCGTTTACTTATCAGGGCGATATTTTTGTGGTAAACACATCAGGTGGAACAGCATTACAAATCACATCTCATAAATCAATTGATTATATGCCTATTTGGTCTAATGATGGAACTAAAATTGCTTTTGCATCAAATAGGCATGGAAATTTTGATATTTTTTCAATTCCCCAAAACGGTGGTCACCCTACCCGATTAACTTTTCATTCGGCAAATGATTATCCTTATACTTTTTCAAATGACGATAAAAAAATACTATTTAGTTCGAGTAGATTGGACGACAAAAACTCGGTTCAATTTCCCTATGCACGTTTAAGTGAACTGTATTCAGTCCCTACAACAGGCGGTCGAGAAAATCAAGAACTAACCATAGCTGCAGAAGATGTAAAGTATAGTCAAGACGGTAAAACATTAATTTTTCATAATAAAAAAGGCTATGAAGATCCTTGGCGTAAACACCACACATCATCTGTTACTCGCGATATTGTTACCTATAATACCGATTCAAAAATATTTAAACAGATCACAAATTGGAATGGTGAAGACCGTAACCCTATTTTTATTGATGCCAATAATTTTTATTTTTTATCAGAAAAATCGGGAACATTTAATGTCTGGAAAGGGACACCTTCTAACCCGTATGCTGAGCAAATTACTGATTTTAAAATTCACCCTGTTCGTTTTTTATCTCAATCAAAAAATGGGAATTTATGTTTTGGATTTGATGGCGAAATTTATACGCTAATCAATGGAAAATCTGAAAAAGTTAAAATAAATATTTATAAAGATCAAATCAATAATCAAAATTCACCAAAACGTGTATCAAGTAATACTTCACAAATTTCAGTATCACCAAATGGGAAAGAAATTGCATTTATACACCACGGAGAAGTTTTTGTAACATCAGTAGAATATGCCACTACAAAACGTATAACCAATTCACCAGAACAAGAACGTAACGTCAGTTTTAGTCCTGACGGTAAAAAGTTGTTGTATGCAGCTGAAAAAAATGAGTCGTGGAACATATATGAATCAGAAATTGTGAGAGCAGAAGAATCTAATTTTTATAATGCTACGCTAATTAAAGAAACCAAATTGGTTGATAATGGAGAAGAGACTTTTCAACCAAAATATGCACCAAATGGTAATGAAGTCGCTTTTTTAGAAAACAGAACCACAATAAGAGTCATCAACTTAAAATCTAAAAAAATAAGAACTGTTTTAGATGGAGATTTTAATTATTCTTATTCAGATGGCGATCAATATTATACTTGGTCTCCAGATTCAAAATATATTTTAGCCCAATTTTTTGAATTTGAGAGATGGACTTCAGATATTGGATTAATTGATGTATCGGATAAAAATAATGTTCTAAACCTAACTAAATCTGGATATAGCCAATGGAATGCAAAATTTGCTATGCATGGTGAAATGGTGTATTATTCAACCAATAAATATGGAAACCGCTCTCATGGTAGTTGGGGAAGTGATTCTGATATAGAAGCCATTTTTTTAACACAAGACGCTTATTATAAGTTTACTTTAAATAAGGAAGACTATGCAGAATGGAAAGAAGGTCAAAAATCAGATTCAAAAGATGAAGATAAAACAGACAAGGATGAAAAAAATGAGAATAAAGATGAAGTTAAACCCATTAAGATTGAATTAAAAGGGCTTTTTGACCGAAAAATTAGATTGAGTATTCATTCATCAAGTTTAGGTGATTTTGTGGTAAACAATGAAGCAACCGAAATGTATTATTTTGCGAAATTTGAAAAAGAACGCGATTTATGGAAAACAGACTTTAAAGATAAAAGCACAAAAATTGTAACAAAAGGCGGCTGGACCGGAAATTTATTGTACGATAAAGATGAAAAAAATCTATTTTACACCAAAAATGGGAGTATATCAAAGTTAGACGTTGCCAGTGGTAAAGCTAAACCCGTTAGTTTTAAAAGTGAAATGAATATTAACCCAAGTGCCGAACGCAATTATATGTTTACTCATGCTTGGCGTCAAGTTAGAGAAAAGTTTTATGTTGAAGATTTACATGGTGTAAATTGGGATTTAATGAAAAAAGAATACGCTAAATTTTTGCCACACATTAACAATGGTTTCGATTTTAGTGAAATGCTGTCGGAACTTTTAGGAGAACTAAATGCTTCACATACAGGTGCACGTTATAGATTTAGAACAGATGGAGACCATACTGCAGTTTTAGGTTGCTATTATGATGAGTCATTTAAAGGAGACGGATTAAAAATTAGTGAAATCATGCCTAAAAGTCCATTGATACAGAATTCGGATAAAATAAAAGCAGGCACAATTATTTTAGCTATTGATGGTGTTGACATAAAAGCGGGTGAAAATTATTATCATTTGTTGAATAGAAAGATTGGAAAGCGTGTATTGTTAAAACTAAAAGGAACTGATGGCACAACTTGGGAGCAAATTGTGAAGCCAATTTCATTACGCACTCAAAATGGATTAGCTTATCAAAGGTGGATTAAGAATTCTGAAAAAATGGTTGACAAACTATCAGATGGAAAATTGGGATATGTGCACATTAAAGGCATGGATTCAAAAAGTTTTAGAGAATTATTTGACCGTGCATTAGGTCAGCTACACAAAAAACAAGCTTTGATTATTGATACACGTTTTAATGGTGGCGGATGGCTACATGACGACTTAGCCACTTTTTTAAGCGGTAAAATGTATATGCAATTTGTGCCAAGAGGTCAAAAAAATATGGGTGGAGAACCTATTTGGAAATGGCAAAAACCATCTTGCGTTTTAATGAGTGAAGGCAATTATTCTGATGCCCATTTATTTCCATATACATATAAAGCATTAGGCATTGGTAAATTAATTGGAATGCCTGTACCAGGAACAGGAACTGCTGTTTGGTGGGAAACTATGATTGATGGGCAAACCGTATTTGGAATTCCACAAATAGGAATGAAAAGTGTTACAGATGGTTATTTAGTAGAAAACCATGAATTACAACCCGACATTCAAGTAGATAATGACTACGCCAAGTTTATGAATGGTGAAGATCAACAATTAGCAGCAGCAGTCAAAGAAATGCTCAAATAAATATGAACAAATTGGTCAAAAAAAGATTAATTTTAATTGGATTTATAAGCTTCTTTTACCAATGTAATGTTATTACAAATATTGAAGATGCTCAACAAAAAAAGAATACAGTTACAAAACTAAATTTAAGTCATCAACATTTAACCGAAATACCAAAGGTTGTTTTTGAGATGAAACAGCTTAAAACCTTAATTTTACACGACAATAAAATCACTGAAATTCCTTCAGAAATTGGACAGTTGGTAAATTTAGAAAAATTAGTTTTAAGCAGAAATGATATTGAGATTGTGCCAGATGAAATTGGGAATTTAACACAACTAAAAACACTCTCTTTAAAAGCCAATAAAATTAATGAATTACCACCCACAATAGGTAATTTAAAAAAACTTGAACTGTTTAGAATCGGATTTAATAATCTTGAATTTTTACCAGATGAATTTTGTAATTTAGAAAGTCTCACTCATTTATACCTCAGTTACAATAAATTGATTGCCCTACCCGACAGTATTCATAAAATCCCATTGCAAGAACTTTATATAAATTGGAACCAACTTAAAACAGTACCAAACAATTTTTATGATATTGGTTCATTAATCACCGTTAATTTTGCTTACGCAGGTCCTTTATTTATTTTAAAAGAAGACATTTGTAAAATGAGACGTTTAGAAACATTATTTATTGACCGTCCAACCCTTAATTTTCAACCCCGTTGTTTAGAAATAAGGTCAAGAAGCAATCCGAGATTTTCTGTTATTTTAGAGTAGAAAGTTAAAAAATCACGTTTTCACTTTAATTGAATACTAATTAAGTATATTGAAAGTAAAGAATAAAAATAAATCAATGAAAATGTATTTAATATTAATTATGTAAAACTTAAACTATTCCCATTTTCTTCAGTAAAAATGAAGCATTCATATTTTTGCAAATTCCCTCTTTGTATTTATAATCAAAAAAGAGTTCGTTGTTTACAATTTCTGCATCAAAATACTTATTTTTAACCTGAGGTAATTGTTCTGCAATAGTACACAAACCTAGGTCGTGAGTAGCTATTATTCCTGTTGATTTTGAAGCGACTAATTTTTGAACAAACTTTTTGCTCCCCTCTTCTTTGTCTTTTGAATTGGTTCCTTTTAAAATTTCATCTAAAATTATAAAATATTCATCTGTTTTTATTTCGTCCACAATAAATTTAAGTCGTTTCAATTCTGAAAAAAAGTAAGATTCATCATCAAGTAAAGAATCAGAAGTGCGCATTGAACTGATTAATTTTATAGGGTTATAAACAAAACTTTCAGCACAAACGGGCAAACCAATATTGGCAGAAACAATATTAAGTGCAATGGTTCTTAAGAATGTACTTTTTCCTGCCATATTTGCTCCAGTAATAATAATGAAGTTATTTTTATCAATTTTAACATCATTTGCTATTCTCACAGATTTGTCAATCATAAAATGACCCAATTTCTCGGCTTCTATTACAGATTGATTTGACAATTTAGGATAAATAAAATCAGGATGATTGTAAGCAAAGTTTCCTAACGAATTATAAGCATCAAAAAATTCAATTACGTTAAACCAATTTTTAACTTTTGATTTGTACTCTGAAATCCATTGTTCAATTTTATAAACTTGTTTTATGTCCCATAACAAATAACCGTTTCCTACGACTCCAAATAACATATTATTACGCTGGTCGAGTGCATTGATGTGTTTTGATAATTCATTTAAAATTTCAGACGCTTTTTTAGATTCAGTTTTAATTTCATCTTGTTTCGTTTTGAGTAAATCAGATTTAAATGTTTGATTTTCAATCTCGATTAACAATTTAGAGTATTGACTCATAATGTCTTTAAACTCTGACGCATGATTGGATAATTTTGTGATTTTTTTTAAAAATAAAGATGTGATTCCAAGTCCTAACAGTAACATATACAACAAATATAACTCTGGAATGACTTGTAAAAAATATAACACAAAAACAGTTAGAGATAGAACGGGAAAAACAACAGCTAAATAATAAAATGGCTTAGAGATGAACGATTTATAGTCATGCAACCAGCTAAAAATGGCTTTTGATGATACATTGCTTTCAATCAATTTGGTGCTTACCATAAAGTTTTGTCGCCAATCTACTTTTTGACTTAATTCTGATATAGATTGTTGTTTTGCTTCAATATTATCAATAGAATTAGAACTTAGTATTGAGGCTAATAAATGTTCACTTTCTTTTCGATTAGTACGGTTAATATGATGAAAAAATGAGTTTTCTCCATACAAATCTATGTCGTGACTAAAATGATGTTGTGGGTTTTTATATTCTTTTCCATTGTCAAAAGCATTTAAGTCATTGTTTAACCCATTAATTTCATTTTTATTTATTTCAATAACAGCTTGTAAATAGTTTTTGGTTGCAAGTAAATCGGTGTGTTTTGAAATTAAAAAAAGGAATATTACAATACCTAAAATCAAGATTAAAATGACAATTGGCGTATTACCAAACATTAAATACATACTAAAAAAAGTCGCTAAAAACACGCTTAACCTTAACATTGATGATACAAGTAACTTCTTTTTAATTAACCTTAGTTTAGTATTGTTATTTAATATTTTATCTTGATATATTGTTTTACTCATTTTGTTTTATATTTGATGCTTTTGTAATTAACGCTAATTCACTAATTGTTTTGGTTAGGGGTGGATTTATTGATTTTCACACTACAAATTACTGTGTATTTTGTTTGTTATTGAGTAAAATTTATTGGTTTTGAATAAAGTTAATTTAATTTTAAAATTCGCGAATTCGTGGCTATTGAATTTATTTAATGATACAACTGATAAATTCATTATCTTTAAGTTGCTTTTTGTTTGGCGATTATTTTCCAAAATAATTTAGGGAGATAGCGTTTTAAATAAACAGCTTTAATTTCTTTATTACCCACTAAAACAGATTTTTTGTGCTTTAATTGGGCTTTTTGAATAATTTCCGCACATTCTTCAGCCGACATTCCCGTTTCTTGATTATGATCCATAACTCCATGTTTATTGCCATCACTTGTCAAAGCTGATTCTGAAATTGGCGTATTAATCTTTCCTGGATAAGCAATCGTTACATGAATATTATGTTTAGCTTCCTCTAATAACAAACTTTCATAAAATCCTTGCAACGCATGTTTTGATGCTGCATAAGCCGACCGTAAATAAAACCCAAATTTCCCTGCAATACTCGAAATCACAACAATATGACCTGACTTTTGTACTTGCATATATGGTAAAACAGCTTTTGTTAAAGCAATGTTCCCAAAATAATTGATTTCCATTATACGTCTATCAATCTCCAATGGTGTTTGTCCAGCCTCACCTCTTTGACTAATTCCGCCATTGTTAATCAAAATATCAATTTTAGAAAATTTTTCAATCAATTGTTTTGTAATCACCTCAAATTCATCTGATTTTTCTAAATCTAAAGTTTGAACAAAAGAATTTTTTGGATATGGCAATTCATTCTGAACTTGAATTAAAGAATCAGATTTCCTAGAAGATAAGATAACAAAGGCCCCTAGCCCATTATATCTATTAGCTAACGCTTTACCAATTCCAGAAGATGCGCCAGTAATCCAAACTACTTTTGATGCGTACATTACTAAAAAGTTAATTAAGTTAAACGCGAAAATAACAAAATTATAATAGAGTATTTTTTTTATTATGAATTTATAAAACAAATTCCAATATATTTATTTCATGATTTTTTAAGAATTCCTAATTTTTATTTTTTGACAAAAATTAATTCGAGTTAAACCTATCATTCACAGACTATTCAATAATATTCATATTTTTATTTATTTACCAATCCCTTTTTTACAGAGATATTTCATAAATTTGTTTTTGTGAAAAAAGTGACAATTGCAATAGACGGGTATTCTTCATGTGGAAAAAGCACATTAGCAAAAGAAATAGCCCAAAAATTAAATTATAGATATGTTGATAGTGGCGCAATGTATCGCGCAGTTACTTATTATATGATAAAAAATGGGATTTTAAAAGATGGGGCATATATTAAACAAGCAGTTGTTAATGAATTACCCTCAATTGAAATTGACTTTACATTTAATAAAGAAAAAGGTATTTCGGAAACCTTATTAAACGGAAATAATATTGAAAAAGACATTCGTACAATAGAAATCTCAAGACAAGTTAGCCCAATAAGTGCAATTGAAGCAGTTAGAACAAAGCTTGTGTCGTTGCAACAAAAAATGGGAACTAAAGGCGCTGTTGTTATGGATGGAAGAGATATTGGTACAGTTGTTTTTCCAAAAGCAGACGTTAAATTATTTATGACTGCAAATATGAATATCAGAGCAGAAAGAAGATACCAAGAACTTTTATCTAAAGGACAAAATGTTAACTTTGATGAAGTAAAAGAAAGTTTAAACCGTAGAGATTATATTGACATGAACAGAGATGTTAGTCCATTACGCCAAGCTAAAGACGCAATTGTAATTGACAATTCAGAATTGACCAGAGAAGAGCAATTAGATTTAGCTTTAGATATAATAAATCAAAAAATAAACAAATTAGCAACCTTATAAACACTAAAGTTTATAAATTTGCAAAAAAATTATAAAATCAAAATAATGGCAATCAAAAACGTTATTGACTTATTAGGAAAAGAAGGTGAAGATTTATTAAACCATAAATGTACAACCATTCCTAAAGAAATGATTCATTTACCAGGAGGTGATTTTGTTGACAGATGTTTTATGCAATCTAACAGAAGTCCTCAAGTTTTAAAGAACTTAAATGCATTATACAATACCGGGAATTTAGCTGGTACAGGATATATGTCTATTTTACCCGTTGATCAAGGAATAGAACATTCAGCTGGGGCATCATTTGCACCAAACCCTATGTATTTTGACCCAGAAAACATTGTTAAACTTGCTGTAGAAGCTGGTTGTAACGCAGTAGCATCTACATTTGGTGTTTTGGGATCTGTAGCCAGAAAATATGCGCACAACATCCCATTTATAGTAAAATTAAATCATAACGAGTTTTTATCATACCCAAATACATTTAATCAAATTGAGTTCGGTTCGGTTGAGGATGCTTGGAATATGGGAGCAACTGCTGTAGGTGCCACAATTTATTTTGGTCATCCAGAATCTGAAAGACAAATTGTTGAATTAGCTAGAGCTTTTGAACGTGCACACGAATTGGGATTAGCAACTGTATTATGGTGTTATGTAAGAAATGATGCCTTTAAAAAAGACGGTATTGATTACCATACATCAACCGATATTACTGCCCAAGCAAATCATATTGGTGTAACAATTCAAGCAGATATTATTAAGCAAAAAATGCCAACATTAAATGGGGCATATCCTGCAATCGGTTTTGGTAAATTTCATCCAAAAATGTATTCTGAATTATCAACTGACAACCCAATTGATTTAACACGTTACCAAGTTGCAAATTGTTATATGGGACGAAATGGATTAATTAATTCAGGTGGTGCATCAACAGGAAACGATACAAATGACATGCAGGATGCTGTAAAAACAGCAATTATTAATAAAAGAGCGGCAGGTCAAGGCTTAATTTTAGGAAGAAAAGCATTCCAAAAACCATTTAAAGATGGCATAGAAATTATTCAAGCAGTTCAAAATATTTATTTAGACGATTCTATTACAATCGCGTAATTTAAAGTACACATTATGGGATGGTTTAAAAGATCAAGTGAAGGTATAAAAACTTCTACGAAAGACAAAAAAGAAACACCAGAAGGATTATGGTATAAATGTCCAACTTGTAAAACAGTTATTTCAACTGATGAACACAATGATAACTTAAGTATTTGTGCCAATTGTAATCATCATGAACGATTAGATTCTGACGGGTACTTTAATATTATTTTTGACAATCAAAAATTTACTGAATTTTCAAAAGGATTAACATCTGGGGATCCGTTAAATTTTGAAGACACTAAAAAATATACGGATAGAGTTAAGGCAACACAAGCTAAAACAGGATTAAAAGACGCCATTAAAACCGTTCAAGGAAAAATAAATGGAGATGTTTTTGTAGTTGCCGCAATGGATTTTAAATTTATTGGTGGTTCTTTAGGATCAGTTATGGGTGAAAAAATTGCCAGAGCAATAGACAAAGCAATAGAATTAAAAGCACCATTTATGATTATATCAAAATCTGGTGGCGCAAGGATGATGGAAGCTGGTTTATCTTTAATGCAAATGGCTAAAGTATCAGCTAAATTGTCATTATTAAGTGATGCTAAATTACCATATATCTCATTTTTATCTGACCCAACAACTGGTGGTGTAACAGCTTCATTTGCTATGTTAGGAGATGTAAACATATCAGAACCAAACGCCTTAATAGCTTTTGCAGGACCAAGAGTTGTAAAAGAAACCATTGGTAGAGATTTACCTAAAGGTTTTCAACGCTCAGAATTTGTGATGGAACATGGTTTTCTAGATTACATTGTAGAGCGTAAAGATTTAAAACAAAAACTAAGTCAAACTATAAAAATGTTTCAAGGGTAAGAATTATTTAATTAAGCTTTACAAAATTTTTCCTAGTTAAAAATTGTAAATCAAATTAAATACCTATCTTTGCACCCAAATTACATAATAATCATTTAAAATAATATTGGAATGTATATAACACAGAAAGAAAAAGATAAAATGTATAAAAAGCATGGTAAAGATGCTAAAGATACAGGAAGTGCAGAAGGTCAAATAGCAATGTTTACTTTCAGAATATCTCATTTAACTGAGCACTTAAAGAAAAACAGAAAAGACTTTAGAACACAAAGATCTTTGCAGTTGATGGTTGGTAAACGTAGAGATTTATTAGACTATTTAACTAAAAAAGATATCAATAGATATAGAGCAATTGTTAAAGAATTAGGATTAAGAAGATAATTGATTCTATTTAAAACATAAAACATTAAAAAGGCATTTGAATCTATTCGATTGCCTTTTTTGTTTTAAAAAGACGTAATAAACAAATAAATATACGAGTTAGGATAAAAGAAGCCCCTAGCTCACAAAACAAAAATTATGAATGTAATAACAAAAACAATTGATATTGGTAATGGTACCGAAATTTCAATTGAAACAGGTAAGTTAGCTAAACAAGCTGACGGTTCAATCGTATTAAGAGCAGGAGGAACAATGATTCTTGCTACTGTTGTATCAAATGCAGATGCCAAAGAAGGTGTTGATTTTTTACCTCTTACAGTTGATTATAGAGAGAAATTTTACTCAAATGGAAAAATTCCTGGTGGATATTTAAAAAGAGAAGCAAGACCTTCTGATGATGAAATATTAATAATGAGATTGGTCGACAGAGCATTAAGACCTTTGTTTCCATCTGATTATCATGCCGATACTCAATTAATGATGCAATTGTTATCATTTGATGGTGTTAATATGCCAGATTCATTGGCCGGATTTGCTGCATCTGCTTGTATCGCAGTATCAGATATTCCTTTTAATGGACCAATATCTGAAGTGAGAGTTGGACGTGTTGATGGAAAATTAATTGCAAACCCTACTTTTGAACAATTTGATGCATCTGACTTAGACTGTATGATTGCTGGTACCGCTGAAAACATTGTTATGCTTGAAGGTGAGATGCATGAAATTTCTGAAGAAGAAATGGTAGAGATTATCAAATTCGCACATATCGCCATAAAAAAACAATGTGCATTTCAATTAGAATTAGCTTCTGGTGTTGAAAAAGCAAAAACTAAACGTGAATATTCTCACGAAACACATGATGAAGAGATTGAAGCTAAAATTCATGCTGCAACTTACGACAAATGTATGGCTGTTGCACGTCAAGGTTTAGCATCTAAAGAAAAAAGAAGCGAATTATTTTACGCTATCAAAGATGAATACGTAGCATCATTATCTGAAGAAGAATTAGAAGCTGAAAAGCCTTTTATTGAAGTGTATTTTAAAAAATCTATGAAAGCGGCAGTAAGACAAGTTATCTTACACGAAAAAATTAGATTAGATGGTCGTAATTTTAATCAAATTAGACCAATTTGGTCTGAGGTTAATTATTTACCATTAGCTCACGGATCTGCTTTATTTACTAGAGGTGAAACTCAATCTTTAACATCTTTAACACTTGGTGGTAAGTTAGATGAACAAATGATTGACTCTGCTCAAGATAAGAGATTCGAAAAATTTATGTTACACTATAATTTTCCTCCATTTTCTACAGGTGAAGCAAGACCTATTAGAGGCGTTTCAAGAAGAGAAATTGGACACGGAAATTTAGCATTGAGAGCCTTAAAGAACATGTTACCTACAGGTGACGAAAATCCTTACACTATTCGATTAGTGTCTGAGATTTTAGAATCAAATGGTTCTTCTTCAATGGCTACAGTTTGTGCTGGAACAATGGCATTATTAGATGGTGGAATCAAGATGAAAAGACCAGTATCAGGAATTGCAATGGGATTAATTACTGATGGTGATGAATTTGCTGTATTATCTGATATTTTAGGAGATGAAGATCATCTTGGAGATATGGATTTTAAAGTAACAGGAACAACTAACGGAATTACAGCTTGTCAAATGGACATTAAAGTTGACGGTTTACCGTATGAAGTTTTAATACAAGCATTAATGCAAGCTAAAGAAGGTAGAGCTCACATTTTAGGAGAAATGATGAAAACTATTTCGGAACCTGCTACTGATTTGAAACAACATGCACCTAGAATTGAAGGGTTTACTGTGCCAAACGATATGATTGGTGCAATAATTGGCCCTAGTGGAAAAATTATTCAAGAAATTCAAAAAGAAACTGAAACTGTAATTACTATACAAGAATTAGAAACTGGAGAAGGATCTGTTCAAATTATGGCAACTAATGGAGATGCAATGGATGCAGCGGTTAA
>Ga0316208_1001273_pt1 | contig 24510 bp, 23 predicted proteins | sample 3monopyrite_MG_FD_204944 | JGI IMG/M metagenome (GOLD analysis project Ga0316208, IMG submission 204944) | Microbial mat bacterial communities from mineral coupon in-situ incubated in ocean water Damariscotta River, Maine, United States -... | ecosystem: Environmental > Aquatic > Marine >... | reverse complement strand
AGACACCGAGTTGTTCGACAATCAGATCCGTGACACGTGCTTCCAGAGACATGGCGCTTGGCCCTCCACAGCTAGTCCTGAAATGGTTGAAAAGGCTAGCGCCGTACCCCCCGGCAGGCGACGCCTCTGGACCTCAGGCGGGGTCCGAACTGCTCTACAGCACCCTCTTCCGAGGGGTTCAGTCGGCAGTTCCTTGAACGAATTCGCGGACTTCGTCGAGCTCCGCGAGAGATGAGAAATTCGCGCGTTTTGCGCGCCTTTCGATTCGAGCGATCAGCCCGGACAGGACGCGTCCGGGGCCAACCTCGAGAAATTGATCCACTTCAAGGGCCTTCATCCGCGCGACCATGTCGCTGAACCGGACCGGTGCGGTCACCTGCTGCTCGAGCAGACCCGGGATTCGGGATGCATCCGCGTTCGGTTCGGCTTCGACGTTCGTAATCACGGGCGGATTCGCCTCCTTGAAAACGAGTCGCGCGAGTTCCGGTGCCAGCTTCTGAGCGGCGGGTTCCATCAGAGCGCAGTGAAAAGGCGCGCTGACCGGAAGCGCCACCGTCTTCTTGGCACCGAGTTCCTTCACCTTCACGCAGGCCGCCTCGACCCCGGCGGCATCGCCGGCGATCACCGTCTGCTGAGGCGAATTGTAGTTCGCGGGCGTCACGACGAGCCCGGTTTCCGCGGCCGCAGCCGCACACGCTTCGCCTACGATCTCGGGCGTTCCGCCCATCACCGCAGCCATCGCGCCCCGACCTTCTGCCACCGCTTCCTGCATCAGACGACCGCGCAGATTCACCGTGCGAACCGCATCCTCGAAATCGAGCGCGCCACAGGCCACGAGCGCCGAGTACTCACCCAGGCTGTGACCACCGACGTAGGCGGGCTCGAGCGGACCCACGGCCTCTTCGAGCGCGCGCAGGAGCGCGATGCTCGTCGTAAGGATCGCGGGCTGCTGGATCTCGGTCCGGCGGAGTTCATCCTCCGGGCCTTCGAAGCAGAGCGTCGAAATCTTCGTGCCGAGGGCGTTCGCAAGGGCGTCGTCCGCCGCCTCAAAAACCGCGCGTGCGGCCGGAGACTGATCGAAGACGTCCTTGCCCATCCCGACTTCCTGAGAAGCCTGGCCTGGAAAGAGAAGCGCGAGTGTCATCGGGAAGCGCGAGCTCTACTCGTCGTCGACTTCGATGATGGTGCGGCCCTTGTACGTGCCACAGCTTCCGCAAACGCGGTGCGGGGCCTTGGGCGCGCCACACTGCGGGCACGTGCTCGTCGCGGGCGTGGAAAGAGAGTCATGCGAGCGTCGCTTGTCGCGGCGTGCCTTCGAGGTTTTTTGCTTCGGTACGGCCATCGGATTCAGTTCCCATCATCGCCGGTCGAGCCGGCTCGTTGATTCATGTTCATTGCCCGGGAAGCACGACCGCTTCCCGACTACGCCTACTGCTCCATGTCCGCCTTGAGTTGGGCGAGCACTGCAAACGGCGATTCAATCTTTTCGTCTTCGCAATCACATCCGGCGCCGGGCTCGCTCGAACGGGCCACGCCACAATGTGCGCAGACGCCCGGACAATCCTCGTCGCAAAGGGGCTGGAGTGGCATCGCCAGCGCGATGACCTCACCAAAAAAGTCGTCCAGCCCGATCACTGCCCCCCGATACGAGCCGACTTCGAGATCTTCCGATAGGCAGACGCCATTCTCGGCCAGGCCCTTCTCCCCTTCTGGGTCGGGGGCCGTCGGGCCGTTCAGTGGCGCGAGCCGGATTCGGAAGGGTTCACGAAGCGAATGAGGATAGCGCTTGGCGCAGCGGCTGCACTCAAGACCGACGCGACCGGCAACTTCGCCCTCGATGAGAACCTCCTCAGAGGCACGAGACGCGGTCAGGTCGAATCGAAAAGGAATCTCGGCTTCGCAGATCTCGCCTTCCGCCGCGGGAACTCGGGCGGACCACCACGCGGGACTCGCTTCGAAATCGAAGGCGTCCTTGGCCTCCGTGAGGCGTTCCAGCTGGATGCGAAAATCGGCCATCGGTCCTGACCACACAGCGAATGCAGCGGCGTGCCCCTCCCGATTCGGGAACGACGGCCATGTGGGCTGCAAATGCGAAAAGAATTGGAATTCCAGCGCCTTGGCGCGATTGCGCGGCGCGGCCGGGGAAATAGCGCAGGGTCCCGCCTCAGGGCAAGATGCCATCCCGATTCCGGTCATAGACAGGCGAAAGTCGCCTCTGACCTGCGATATGCTCGGCCGCCCATGACCCAGATCCGCACTCGATTCGCCCCTAGCCCCACGGGGTTCCTTCATATCGGTGGTGCCCGGACCGCCCTCTTCAACTGGGCGCTCACACGGCGCCTCGGCGGTGAATTCGTTCTCCGCATCGAAGACACCGACCTCGAGCGCTCGACGCGCGAATCCGAAGAGGCCGTCCTCGATGGGATGCGCTGGCTGGGCATCGACTGGGACGAGGGACCGTACCGCCAGACGGAGAATGCCGAGCGCCACGCGGCGGTGGTCGAGCAGTTGCTCGAGAACGGTCGCGCCTATCGCTGCGTCTGCACCCGGGAAGAGCTGGAAGCGCGACGCGAAGCCGACATCGCTTCGGGCGGCAAGGGAATCTACGACGGCAAGTGCCGTGATCTCGGACTCGGCCCTGACTGCGGAACGCACACTGTTAGGCTTCGCATCGATCGCGACAGTTCGCTTCGTTGGGATGACCTCGTCTTCGGGCCGAGTGGGCAAGACGCAAGCGAGATCGGCGATGGGATCATCCGTCGCAGTGATGGGACGCCGCTCTATCACCTTGCCGTCGTTGTCGACGACCTCGACATGAAGATTTCGCACGTCGTGCGGGGCGCGGATCACCACAGCAATACGCCCTTCCAGCTCGCGCTCTACCGCGCACTCGATGCCGAGGCGCCGACCTTCGCCCACGTCCCTCTGATCGTTGCCGAGAGCGGACGTAAACTCTCGAAGCGAAAGGACCCTGTCTCGATCCAGCAGTTCAAGGCCGATGGCTATCTGCCGGAAGCGATGGTCAACTGGTTGGCCCGGCTCGGTTGGTCCCATGGCGACCAGGAGATCTTCTCCCGCGACGAGATCGTCCAGTTCTTCGACCTCGAACACGTGGGGCGATCCGGCGCCCAGGCCGACCTCGCCAAGCTCGACTGGTTGAGCCAGCACTACATCAAGGAGGCCTCGCGCGACGTGCTCTTCGACGCGGTGAGCCCCTACCTCGATGCGGTTGCGGGTCGACCCGTCCCGCGAGACGCGAACCTCGACCAGACCCTCGACCTGCTTCGTGAGCGAAGCAACCAGCTCGTCGAGATGGCCGAGAAGGCACGCTTCGTGCTTTGTGATGACATCGAGATCGACCCCGGCGCCGCGAAGAAACATCTCCGTCCCGTCGCCCTCGAACCCCTCGAAGCTTTGATCCCCGCACTCGAAGCTTTGAGCGAGTGGACGCCGACGAGCCTCGAAGGGGCCTTCGTGGCGACCTGTGCGGCCCTCGACGACTTGAAGCTCGGTAAGCTCGCCCAGCCCGTACGGGTCGCGGTCACCGGGACCGGTGCTTCACCGGGAATCTACGAGACCCTCGAAGTTGTGGGACAGGCGCGCTCGGTCGCTCGACTCCGAGCAGGCCTAGAAATCGTGCGCGCGCGGATCGCGGAGTCCTGAGCAGAGGCTCGACCCCAGGTCGGCCTAACAATGCCTGCGGACTAGAAGCCGTTCAGCATCCAGAGCGGCGGCAGGAAGAGCATCGCGACAGTGCCGACCGCGATCGCCGGAGCGAACCCGAAGGGTCGCCCGAGCGCACCGCGCGCGAGCGCCTGCGTGCCACCCAGCACGAGGCCGACGATGGACGACATCAAGATCGTGTCGAGCACGCCAAGTGGCCCCACGACGGCGCCGATCATGGCGAGAAGCTTCACGTCACCGAGCCCAAGTCCGGGAAACCAAAGCCAATAGTCGGCCTCGGACGGCTTGGGAATCTCTTCGCCCTCCCCTGGCCAGTGTTCGAAGGTTCGGCCCATCGCGACGGAGACCCGGGCGTGAACGAACGCCACCGCCCAGAGCGAACCGCCACCCACAAGCGCGCCGATCGCCGACTGTTTGAAGGAAGCGAACCAGAGCGTTCCGAACATTCCCTCTCCGCCTGCGCCCCCCGCATAGGCAGCCACACTCGGCACGAGCACAAGCGCGACGGCAAGCCCTCCCAGGGAAATCGAATCGGGAATGATCTGATGATCGAAGTCGATCATCGCCGCTGCAATCAGCGCCGCTCCGAAGACGCAGTAGAGGACCGTCCAGGACGACGCGCCGAATCGCCAGGCGACCGCGGCAAAGAGCAGCCCGCATAGCAACTCGATCGCGGGGTACCGAAGCGAAATCGACGTCGCACACGAGCGACAGCGCCCGCGAAGCACGAGATACGAGAGGATCGGAACATTGTCCCAGGGCTTGATCTGTTGATCGCAGCCCGGGCAATGGGAGGGCGGAAAAACGACGCTCTCTCCGAGCGGCACGCGATGGATCACGACGTTCAAGAATGAACCGACGAGCAGGCCGAAGGCCAGCGCGACAGGCACGAGCGCTCCTGGCGCAATCTCGATCGTCATGTTCCCCCCGGCACGCCCTTTGGACGTAGGCCTATTTGAAATCCCGACGACTGAAGATCATGACAGCCAGGATCAACGTGCAGACGGTGTACCCGAGAGCATAGACCGTCGCGAGCCCAATCTCGTTCCCTGAGATCGGTAGCCCATGTACGGCCTCGAGCGTCTTGTTGAACACTTCAAAGTCCGGCATCAACACGAAGATGAACGTCGCGATCTGTGACACGCCTTCGGCCTCCGATTGACTCGTGAGCGCCTGCAAATCCCGGGTCAGGTGGCCGATGATCCAGAGGCCGACGGTGAAGAATGCGGCGAGCATCGGCGTCGTGAACGCCGAGAAGAGCGTGGCGATCGCGACGAGCACCATCAACTCAAGGCCGATGAGCCCGAGCGCCACGAAATGGTCGGCCCCGAGCGGAGCGCCGGCGAGCATCGAGACGACCGCGAAAGCAGCCACCATCAGCACGAGCTGAAGCCAGACGGTAAAGGTCAGCCCGGCCCACTTCCCCACCAGGAATTCGGCGCGGGACACGGGCTTCGAGAGAATCGTGAAGATCGTGCGGCGATCGACCTCGTTATGCACAAGGCCGATGCCGACGAAGATCGCGATTCCGGCGCTGAAGAAGCGGATCGCGCCCATCCCCACATCCTGCAGGATCTCATTGACTTCGACGTAGGACAGTGTGGCGAGTACGACGCCAGACGCGATCATGACGAAGCTGAAACCGAGCAGCGTGTAGAGCAGTTTATTCCGAAGCGCTTCGCGGAACGTGTTCACTGCCAGCGCATGCATTCGAATGAAGGCGTTCATTCGTTTGCCTCCCCTTCGCGCACCGCATCCAGGAACACGTCCTCGAGCGAATTTCGATGCGCCGTGACCGACACGACCTCCGCACCAACACGGATCACCGCGTCGAGTACGGCGTTCACGTCCTTCTCATCCACCTGTACTTCGATGCGCTCACCGAGCCCACGCATCTCAAGGTCGAATCGCTCGCCGAGCTGATCCGCCGTTTCGGGCGGAAGGCTCGAGATCACGATATCGCTCCGACGACCGGACTCCGGAATGAAGTCTTCGATCGCGCCTTGGTGACGAATCTGGCCCTTGACGATGATCGCCACACGATCACAGACCATCTCGACGTCGGGCAGGATGTGCGTGTTCATGAAGATCGTTTTGCCCTCATTGCGAAGCGAGAGAATCAGATCACGGATTTCTTTTCGACCGATCGGGTCGAGTCCACTCATCGGCTCATCGAGGAAGACGACGCGCGGGTCATGGATCAGTGCCTGGGCAACGCCCACCCGCTGCAACATGCCCTTTGAGAACGTGCGGAGTCGCGCGTCCATCGCGTGGCCGAGATTGACCATCCCGAGCAGGCGATCGACGCGCGCATCGCGCTCAGAAGCCGCCACACCCGAGAGCCGCGCATAGAACTCGAGGATCTCGCGCGCAGTCAAAAAGGGGTAGAAGTAGGGGTTCTCAGGCAGGAACCCGATCTGATGTCGGAATTCGGATTCACCCACGTCACAGCCGAGAATCGAGGCGCAGCCTTCCGTCGGCTGGATCAAGCCCATCAGAATCTTCAAGGTCGTCGTCTTGCCCGCACCGTTCGGGCCGACGAATCCGAAAATTTCATTGTCGTGGACCTCAAAGGTCACACCATGCAAGACTCGTTTGCGCACGAGGCCGAAGCCCGGGCGGAAGTCCTTGACGACACCATTCACGCGAACGATCTCGCTTCTTTCATCCTTCACGATGTTCACCCTCCGTGGACGATGATGATTGTGTTGTCGGAGCTGCAGCACGCTCCTCCGTGTTGTCCTGATTGTCCTCAGCGAACGATTCGGGATGTCCGTTCAAATGCACCTCGTAGCGGCTCCCGAGATAGCTCGAAACGATCTGGCCCTTCTTGTTAATCTTCCAAACCGCCCCGCGGCGAAGAGACTCGGGGATCGCGTCGGGTTCGGGACTCGGCAACGTCTCAAGCACGCGATGTGGTCCCCGGATCAGATCGCCCACCCAGCGAATATCGCGACCAGAGAGCGATTTGTAGGCATCGCGCGCACGGTCCAGATATCGCGCCTTGTATTCGATCTCGATCTCGTCGAGACCGGCTTCGAGTTTGGACCGTTGCGCTTCGTCGGTCGTTGATTCAAGGAGCTGGCGAAGAAAGATCTCGGCGACTTCGATGTCGCCTTGCTCACTCTTCAGTCGCGCAACGAGCCGCGGGAGATACGTGGGCGCACCCGGCAACTGGACGGCGATCTCAAGTGCCTCCGCCGCCGACTCAAAGTCGTCCAGATAGTAGAAGTGATTGAAGCCGAGATAGAAGAAATTGCGCCAGTCTTCAGGGTGGTGGACCGTCGCTCGCTCGAGCAGGCGGTTCGCCTCAAGGACCTGCTCTCGGGAGTGCGTCATCCAGACGGCTGCGAAGCGGTACGGATGCCCGACGTGAGGATTGACCGTTGTGACAACATCGATCAGCTTGCCGAGATGCTCCGCCGTCTCCCCTTCGATCGTCTGGCTCGCCCCCACGACCTGCACTGCTTGAAGCCAATAGTAGTCGGCGATCAGTGCATCGAAGCCGAGCGACGCCATGTCGGCAATGTGTGGTGAGGGCACAAAATCGACGCCCAAATCGGAACGCGTTTCCATTGGAATCTGCGCGTGGGTCCAGCCGGTGGCCCCCGCCGCCAGGATCAGAGTCGCAATCTGGAAGATTTTCGAAGACACCGAGAGGGCTCCGCTGACAGTGTCACCTCACGCTGTTAGGCGCTCTCGCCGAACGCGAGTGAGGCGAGGGTTCAACAAGAAAAGGAGATGGAACTAGAATTCGTCCGCGAGCGGCACGCGGGCCACCGCATTGAGCTGACGGGTGCCATCCACCACCGGTGGAGACTGGCCGCCAGAACCGCCGGGACCGCCGAGTTGCGAGTCGCAATACTCACCGCTTGCATCGGGCTGCGCGTACAAGAGAACCGATAACGCGTTGTCCCCGTCCAAATCGCCATAGGCAGCTGCCGTAAAGCACGCTTCGGTACATGAACCGCAGGAAGCACCCGAGGAATCCGGCGTCACCGTGTCGTAGTCAAAGAAAACGTTGCCGTCTGGGCTCCAGCCCACCGTCGCGAAGGCCGTGTCGATCGCAGTCTTGTCACGCTTGATCGTCGTCGGGCCGCCGTTGCCACCGGTCCCGGTCGGCTCCGACGGGACATCGATGTAGGTGTTGAACTCGGCGAAATACGACTTCTGAGCTTTCGCGAGCGCCGCGAGGTTCGCAAAGGCCTCCGCGCGCTTCGAGCTCAGCTGATAGTTCAAGAAGGACGGGATCGCGACGGAAGCGAGGACGCCGATGATCGCAACCACCACCATCAACTCGACGAGCGTAAAGCCGCGAGACCGGTTCAATGCCATAGGTGCCATTGTTTTCTCCCTGTGGGGCCGTCCGCGTCATCGCGAACTCGACCCAACACTCCCCTCCTCGATCAAGAGGAAGAGCAACACCCGTGCCAGAAGGCACGCGCCACAACTTTCATCGGCAAGTGTGCTCGCACCCTTGAGTCCAGTAGACGACTTCACGACATCGCCCGCGGCATTCCCCACCCGTCCGCGGCCGTGCGCCCCATCACGAAGTGACGATTTACGGCACGGGGAGACGCTGGACGGCATCCTTCCGGGAGAGACTCCAACGAGATTGAAGCGTTCTCCCGATGCTCGATCGGGATCCCGGTTGACAGTGAAGCGACCCCGCGGCTAGGCTCGGCCGCCTTCGGAAATGCGCTCCCATCGTCTAGTGGCCTAGGACACGGCCCTCTCAAGGCTGAAACACGGGTTCGAGTCCCGTTGGGAGCACCATTTTCCTGCGGCGCGGGCGCCCTCTCGAGGGCGCCCAGCGTCTGCATCTCCGAACTGGCCCTTCTGCCCCCTCTATCTGCCCCCTTTTCTGTCCCCGTCTGCCTGTCCCCGTCTGCAATCGGAGCCGCGCAAGCCGGCCCTCCGAGAAGCGAGTCGTCCTTTTGAGCTCAGAATTTGCCTTTGCCTTCCTCGATTGTGAATTTGGAGGGCTGGACGTCGAGATCCACGACCTGACCGAAGTCGGGATCATTCTCACCGATGCTCGCCTCGAAGAGTCGGCGGAGGCGCAGTGGCGTGTCGGCTGTCGACCGGAACGAGTGAGCCCTGAAGCCGCGAAGATCTTCGGCTACGACGAAGCGCTTTGGGCGGAAGCCCCGGGCGTTCGCCAGGTCCTGACCGAGATCGTCGAGATGCTGCCCAAGGATCGCAAGGTGATCCCGGCGGGCCAGAATGTGCGGATGGACGTGATCTTCCTGGAACGCGCCTTCAAGAAGTGCGGGATCCCCTACCCCTTCGACTATCACGTGATCGACCTGGCCACGCTCTACTACTCCTGGTCCCTGGTGGCGGGCGAGCCCGCTCGCGCCATCTCGCTCCGACAGGCCGCAACGACGGCAGGTCTCCTCGGAGAAGGCGGTGTCGCCCATCGCGCCCTAGAAGATGCCCGGCTGACCCTTGAATGCTTCCGCCACTACATCGCTCGCCTGGCCCCCCGCGAACCCGCTGAGCTCCCGGCGGTCGACTCTACATCAACCTCTACATCAACCGCTGCATCAACGGCTTCGTCGAGTGCCGTAGCGGACGCTGCGAAGTAGCCAGCGCGTCAAGCGGCCGAACGCCCGCTGATCTCTTGGCTAGCTCCCGACTAACTCCCAAGAGCGGGGGTGAGCTTGCGGCGCCACTTCGCGAGCGCTCGCCGGTCGATCCATCCGATAACGGCGACCGCTGCCCGCCCCCAGGCCTTGCTCGGGTCGAAGCGCAGCGCTGAGGCGAAGTCGATCAGGACAGGCCGCCCATCTTCTCCCGCCAGGATATTGCTGCGATGACGCAGGTCGAGATGAACGACGCCTCGGCGATGCATTTCGTTGATCGATGCTTCGAGTTCGGCCAGAAACTCGGGGCGGAGCTTTCCCACGAGCGCACGGGAAAGCAGGATCCCGGGCCGGTACTCCAGGATCAGGGCTTCGGCATCCAGCTCACCCAAGAGCTGCGGCACGCCCGGCACCCCTTTTAGTCGACGATAGGCGCGCGCCTCACGCCGCAACAAGATGGGCGCGATCAGCCGCCTCACCCAGGTCGAGCGGGGAGCGAAATCCTTGACCACGAAATGTTGAGCATCGTGCTCCACTAGCAACACATCCGGATTGCCCCATCCCCCGCGATGTAAGACTTGCTTGACGGCAGCGCCCAGCGATTCCCGCTGAAGGGTAATCGGCTCCTCGGTCGACGCGGCACTGGGATCGGCGGTCAAGGCAGCCCCGTCGCCCGAAACCAGAAGACGAGCCAACCCGCACAGACCGCGAGCAACGTGCCCAGTTCGTTGTTCTCCGAGTAGCGGTCGATCGCCCAGGCCGGGCGCCGTCGCGCAGGCGGCGGGTCAGCCTCATCTCGCCACGCGCGCCAGCGAGGCCAGAGCGCGGGCACCGCATTACGGTATCGCGCATAACGAGCGCCGTAGAGGTTCTCAAGTCGCTCGCTCTCGATCCGTTCTTTGCGCGGAAAATACTGCAGCGCAAACCACGGCCAGAGTGCGGCGAGCATGAGCAACGTCCAAACGCCGCCGATCGCGATCGCGAACCCGGTGCCGATCAGGATGGTGCCCAGATAGAGTGGGTGACGCACATGTGCGTAGGGACCGGTCGTGGTCAATTCGTCGTTCTTGACCAGATGGCCAGCACCCCAACCACGCAGAATCGCGCCCGCCCCGAGCAGGGGCAGCGCCGCAGCGAGGGTCGACGCGTCTGGCCGATGCACGACGAGGACCGTCACGCCGATCAGATACAGGGGACCGAAGCGGAGATTGAAGTTCTTGAGGCGGATTGGGTTCCGCATGCGCGGAAGGCTAATCAGCGGCCGTCGAGAGGGCAACGTTTCTCGCCTCGAATCGCACCCGCAGTCGCACAGCGAGTCGAACAACTCGAACGGACGATGATCGAATGGGTCCGCTAGTGACTGCCGGGATCGTCATCCGAAGCGGCGCTTCCTGCGGCGACCATGCTCCAGAGCTCATCCCGAAGCTTCTCTCGGAAGACGGGATCCGCGGGAACCGGGTCCAGATCCGCAGCCAGGAATTCGAGCAGCTCGGCTTCGTCGATCCCCGGCGCGAGCGGCCCTTCGAGGGCCAGCGTTCCGTCACCCGAAACCCCAGACTCGAAAGCCGCACCGTGTCCGTTCGTCCGCGCGGCGGCGTTCTCGTTCCGCGGACGAAGCGTCCGCTCGGGAAAGGGCAGGATCTTGGCACTCCTTGCCCGACGCCCTTCCTGACGTGCTGCCGAAGCACCGGAAGCGCTCAGAGCAGCCCCAGACGACGAATGTCCGAGCGAAGAATCAGGGGCGGAGGACAGCACAGGCGAATCCGTCAGACACGCCGACGTCTCATCTCTCTGAGCTGGTTGAAACCAGTCCAGAATCCCCTGCCAAATTCTTCTACGCCCCAACCTCGATCGCCTCCTCTTTCCCGCTTCAGAATCGCAGCCCGTGCCGCCCCGCACTCTGTCCCGTGGCGGAAAGAGGTCGCGTAGTCGAAACTGACGTCATTTCAGAGTGGTGGAGCACAAGTGCATGTGTCAGAAACGAATCGGATTTTTTATCCGATGCGAATCGTCCGGCCGCTCTCGTGCCCTCTCAATCGATTAGAGCCCCGCTGCCGTCGCGATGCTCCGATTCGAGTTTTCCTGCCCTGCTCACGACCCGGCGTACCGACGCCCGGACGATGCCCCATACAGCGCGGCTAATCCGCAGTGCTCATGCCCTTGGCCAGCAATCCAATCAGGGCCTCACAGGCATTGCGAAGCTCCTCGCCAGCCGGAATTCGCGTATAGATCCCAAAAAGACTCGTCATGACGACGACCGCGATCTGTTCGGGGGACATCGACGTCTGCAGCTCCCCCCGAGTCGCGGCAGACCGCAGATGCCGGGCGAGTTCATCGGCCAAGGACGGAACGTTGTGGCGGGGATCCTGGACATCGAGCGGACGGCGTACATAGAGCGAGAGCATGTCACCCAGCAGCTCTGCCTCTCCTACGCGGCTGTGCTCGTCCATGATGGCGTCGTTGACGCGAATCAGGAGTTCCTTGACCGTGGACTGGGAATCGCCGAGCACCGCGACGCGGCGTGCGATCCGAGCATTGATCCGCCGCGCGAGTTCGACGAGCACATCATCCTTGGTCGCAAAATGGAAGTAGAAGGTCCCGCGCGCGACCCCTGCGGCGCGCGCGATCCGGTCGATCTGCGCAGCGGCAACACCCACGTCCCTGAACTCGCGAAGAGACACCTCAAAAAGTCGCTCCCGGGTCTCAGAGCGCTTTCGTGCGCGGGCATTCTGCGGAACGGCGGAGGCGTCGTTGTGCGAGGCGTCGTCGTTGGATACGAGGGTGGTCGGGCTGCTCATACCGGACGGATACGTAACTAACTGACGCGTGTCAACGAAATTCGATTCAGCGTCAGATGGACGATCACACCCGGTAACTACTGGGCCGCGTAAGAGAATCTGCGCTCCCGACGGTTGCCCTCCGGGCACCACGAATCTCAGCATCGCCCGGCGGGGATTGTGATCACGCGGAAACGCCCTAGAAGAGGGCTTGGCACGGGCGAGCACGCACGAACACCGATCCCCCGGCCCCGGCCCTGCGCAGCATTCGAGGCTTGCTGCGGAGGGCCGGCGAGGCGGCCGGGGTTCGGATGGGCCGGGGATTCAGCCCGCTTCCTCAAGAGGAAGTTTGGGAAGGGAGGTCTCGACGAGACCTCCATGGCGGAATTTGAGGCAAATTCCTGAGTTCGTGCTCAGCGGCCCCTCAGCGGGGTCCACTGATCGCTACGAGCGAAGAAGCCCCTCGAGTCCAGGCGTACCGGCCGAAATGGCACGGCGCATCCGGTAGAGGTTCGCCTTGACCGCGTCTTCGCTCTTTCCAAGCGCGTTTGCGATCGCGCGGATCGGCTGCTGACGGAGATGCTTCAGATGGAAGATCCGGCGCTGGAGGGGCGTCAGGTCATTCGCGATCACGTGCTCGCATCGGCCGAGCACGCGGCGCGCGTCGACGGCTTCATCCGTCGGGGGCTCGAAGGCCTGGACGTCGAGCGCCCCGCCCTCTTCCAGCGGCTCGAGTCGCGGTCGCGGCCGTCGGAAGCGCCGGTTGACCTTGTTGCGCGTCACGCCAAAGATCCAGACGAGCAGCGCAGAATCCCCCTTATAGGAGGCCAGCGCCGTCATCAACGTCATGAAGACTTCCTGTGCGACATCTTCGGCTTCGCCGGGATCGCCCAACCGCTTCAAGGCGAATCGGTACACACGCGGAAAATACGTTTCGTAGAGCAGGTCGAAATGCTCGCGGCTGCCGGCCAGGATCTGGTCCACCAGTTCCCGATCGGAGTCCCATGCTTTCGGAGAATTACTTGTATTAGACGGCACGTTTTTGTTCCTCGATTTCAACGAGGTTCCGTGCGGGTAGGCCCTGCGATTACACGCATTCACCGACGCCTTGACGTCGCTGATCCGCGTTTCGCTCACATGACCGGGGTCTGATCTCCCTGTCCGCTCACAGTACTCCCAGCAGGTCCCTGAACTCCTGCTGGCTGATCGCGGATGATCAAACCCTTTGCCCGCTCGAACTCGTCGAGCTTTTTGGCTTTTCGAAAGTCCCCCGGTTGCCCAGGTTCGCCCCATCATAAGAGCAATCGGTGTGCCAGATCAAGCAAAAAGGCGTCTGGCGCTCTAAGTACCTGAAAAGACTCGGTTGTGACCCGGGTCACCGAAGCCCATGGTCCACGATCAGAGGTGGAAAAACGGAAGTTTTTTACCCAAACCGGTCAGATATTTCCCTATTTCGCCGGACTTAACGTAGGGAAAAACCCCAAACATCTCTGCGGCGGACCAATCGCCTCGGTGGTTAGACCTTGCCCGGGATGACGTACCAGCGCCCGTCTCGCCACGACCATTCATCAGTCCGAAGCAGCACCGCGTTCCACCAGCGAAGCGGAAGATCATTGCGACCGATGAATCGAAGCTCGAGGAGCAGATTCCCCGACTCCGCGACTTCCACACCAAGGAGATCCACCTGGGTCGGGCGATTGAACTCGATGTTGGCGCGGTCGAGTGCATCCACGAGCGCTGCGTAGTAGTCCGAATAGGCCGCCACCGTCGGAAAGAACTGCCGCACGCTCGGATCTTCGAAGGTCGCGCGCGAGTTGAACCTGCGACTCGTGATGCGTTCGTAGAAAATTTCCGACAGCGGAACGAGCTCCGCGATGGCCTCGGCAGAGAAGGCCTCTTCGACCGCGGCCCGCTCCGTATCGGTCAGTTCATCGCCCCACTCGATCGTCCCAGATGCGCCCTCCGGGCGAGCGCAGGCAAGCGAAAGAAGCAGGAGCATTGCGACGAGGAAGAGCCCCCCTCGGTGGACGAACGATCGCGCTGCCCTGCGGCGACTCCCTCGATTCGCGGGCGAATCCGACGAGTCCTCGAGGCAAGGCAGCGGGCAGTTCATGCGGACTCCTCTTTCTCGCTCGCGGCCACCGCTGCCTGGGCGGCGGCAAGGCGTGCGAGGGGAACGCGGTAGGGAGAGCAGCTCACATAGTCGAGTCCGACCTCGGCGAAGAAGCGGACGCTGGCGGGATCACCGCCATGCTCGCCGCAAACCCCGAGCTTCAAGTCGGGTCGCGTTTGGCGACCGCGTTCGACGCCAAACCGAACCAGCTGACCGATCCCGTCGACATCGATCGACACGAAGGGATCCGCCTCGAGCAGCCCCTCTTCCACATAGTCCGGCAGGAAGTTGCCCGCATCGTCCCGCGAGAGCGCGTACGCCATCTGCGTCAGGTCGTTCGTTCCGAAGGAGAAGAAGTCCGCGTGGTGTGCGATGCGATCCGCCGTCAGCGCCGCGCGCGGCACTTCGATCATCGTTCCGATCGACGGCTTCACTCGGGTTCCCGGGTTCTCGCGACGCACGTCGGCGATCACGCCCTCCGACAGCTTACGCAGTCTCTCGAGCTCATTCTCATGGGCCACGAGTGGAATCATGATCTCCGGCTTCACCCGGATGCCTTCCTTCGCAACGTTGACCGCCGCTTCGGTGATCGCTCGAACCTGCATCGCATAGATGTCGGGGAACGTGATCCCGAGACGACAACCGCGATGGCCTAGCATCGGGTTGAACTCGTGGAGGCCTTCGAGGGTGTGTCGGATATCACCAAGCGATCGGTTCAGCGAATCCGCAACCTCCTGTATGTCCTCCTCGGTCTGAGGCAAGAACTCATGGAGCGGCGGATCGAGCAGACGCACCGTGACCGGCAGACCGTCCATCGCACGGAAGATCCCTTCGAAGTCCCCGCGCTGCATTGGGAGCAGCTTGTCGAGGGCCCGATCGCGATTGCGGGGATCGACTGCGAGGATCATCTGCCGAACCGCGAGAATGCGGCCCGGCTCGAAGAACATATGCTCCGTTCGGCAGAGCCCAATGCCCTCGGCACCGAAGCCGCGAGCGACTTCCGCATCGTGCGGCGTGTCGGCGTTCGTGCGAACCCGCAGCGTGCGGACCTTGTCCGTCCACTTCATCAGTTCGGAGAAAGCCCCACCGAGTTCGGGCGTCACCGTCGGTGCCGCGCCGAGCATCACCTCACCGGTCGAACCATTGAGCGAAATAACATCGCCCGCGTTGACGACCAGGTCACCGATCCGCATGGAACCCTGGTCGTAGTTGATCGCCAGCGAACCACAGCCCGCCACACAGCATTTGCCCATGCCACGAGCGACGACCGCCGCATGGGAAGTCATTCCGCCCTTGGCGGTCAGAATGCCCTCGGAGGCGTGCATCCCCATGATGTCTTCCGGGGAGGTTTCGGTTCGGACGAGGATGACGCGCGCGCCGCCCTTCGCCCGGGCTTCGGCTTCTTCCGCCGAGAACACAACTTCGCCGACGGCAGCACCGGGCGAGGCAGGCAGACCGCGTGCCACGACCGGCGGTGCGTTCTCAGGATCGACGGTCGGGTGAAGCAGCTGATCGAGGGAGTTCGCGTCGACCCGCTGGATCGCCTCTTCCCGCGTGATCAGCTTTTCCCGCGCCATATCGACGGCGATCCGAACGGCGGCGGCGCTGGTGCGCTTGCCTGCTCGGGTCTGCAACATCCAGAGCGTGCCGTCCTGAATCGTGAACTCGATGTCCTGCATGTCCCGATAGTGCTTCTCGAGACGCTTGTAGATCTTGACGAGCTCCTTGTACGCCTTCGGCATTTCGGCTTCGAGCGTCGGCAGATCCTTCGTATCTTCGGCGCGCGAGGATTCGTTGATCGGCTGCGGGGTACGGATGCCGGCGACGACGTCCTCACCCTGTGCGTTCTTCAAATACTCGCCGTAGAAGTTGCGTTCGCCCGTCGAGGGATTGCGCGTAAACGCCACACCCGTCGCACAGTTGTCGCCCATGTTTCCGAAGACCATGGACTGCACGTTGACCGCCGTCCCCCATTCATCCGGAATATCGTTCAGGCGGCGATAGGCAATCGCGCGCTGGTTCTCCCAGGAACCAAACACCGCACCGATCGCGCCCCACAGCTGCTCCTGCGGATCCTGCGGGAACGGGGCTCGGGTCGCTTCCTCGACGATCTCGAGATAGTCCTTTACCACGCGGCGCAGATCGGCTCCCGTCAGGTCCACGTCCAGTTCGACACCGGCGGATTCTTTGGCGGCATCCAGGCGATGTTCAAACCGATCATGAGGAACGCCGAGCACAACGTCGCCATACATCTGGATGAAGCGGCGATAGCTGTCGAAGGCGAACCGTTCGTCGGCCAACTTCGCGAGACCATGCACCGTGTCGTTGTTCAGACCGAGGTTCAGAACCGTATCCATCATGCCGGGCATCGACGCGCGCGCGCCGGACCGGATCGAAACGAGCAACGGGCGTTCCGCATCTCCGAAGCGCAGGTCCATCAGTTGCTCGACATTCGCAAGCGCCGTCAGCACATCGGCCTTCACGTCCGGCGGCAGCTTCTGACCGCGCCGATTGAAGTCGGCGCAAACGTCCGTCGAGATCGTGAATCCGGGAGGCACCGGAATGCCCAGGGAGGTCATCTCGGCGAGATTCGCACCCTTTCCGCCCAGCGTTTCTTTCATGGCGGCATGACCGTCGGCCTTGCCCCCCCCGAAGAAGAAGACGCGGCGCTGGCTGGCCGCCTTCGCGGCCGCGGCCTTCGAAGCCTTCTTGGCAGCGGTCTTCTTGGCCGCAGCTTTCTTGGCGGCCTTCTTGGGCGCCTTCGCTTGCGCCTTCTTCGCAGCCTTCTTCGTGGCTTTCTTGGCAGCCTTCTTCACGGTCTTCTTGGTAGTCTTGGCGCTCTTTTGCGTCGTCGCCTTACGGGCCGTCACAGTCCTTCCTCCAGGCGATCGCGTAGAGTGCTCGCGAGACCTTCCATCGGCACTCGCTCTTGATTCATCGTGTCGCGTTCACGCACGGTCACGCATCCATCCTCTTCCGAGTCGAAGTCGTAGGTCACACAAAACGGTGTCCCGACCTCGTCCTGACGGCGATATCGGCGTCCAATGTTGCCGGCATCGTCATAGAAAGTGTTGAACTGTCCGCAGAGCTGCTTATTCAGGGCCTTGGCCGGCTCCGCAAGCTTCTTTGAAAGCGGAAGCACCGCGGCCTTGATCGGCGCCAGCGCCGGATGGAATCGCATCACCGTGCGCTCCTCCCCGTCTTCCAGCTCTTCGTTCGTATAGGCCGCAACCAACAGAGCGAGGGTCGTTCGGTCGATGCCCACCGAGGTCTCGATGCACATCGGCGTGAAGCGCTCCTTGGTCTGCTCGTCCGTGATCGCGAGCTCCTTGCCGGAGTACTCGGTGTGGCGCGTGAGATCCCAATCACCGCGATCGTGAATGCCTTCGATCTCCTGCCAGCCGAACGGGAACAGGAACTCGATGTCATCCGCCGCGTTGGCGTAATGCGCGAGTTCGTCGTCCGCGTGGGGGCGGGTGCGCAGCAGCGATTCATCGATGCCGATGTCGCGATGGAACTGATAGCGGTAGCTCCGCCAATGCTCGAACCACTTCTCGCGCTCGGACGGATGGCAGAAGAACTCCATCTCGGCCTGCTCGAATTCACGGCTGCGGAACGTGAAGTTCCGAGGCGTGATCTCGTTGCGGAAGGCCTTGCCGATTTGGGCGATCCCGAACGGCACTTTCTGGCGCGCGGATTCTCTCACGCGTTTAAAGCCCGAGAAGATCGGCTGACAGGTTTCCGGCCGGAGGTAGGCGGTCGAGGATTCTTCGACGGAGGCGCCGATCTGGGTCGACAGCATGAGATTGAAATCACGAGCTTCCGTGAAGTCATGGCTCCGATCGTCGTCTTTCTTGGTCGTCGCCGAGCACTTCTCGTCCGGAATCTGATCGGCGCGGAAGCGCTTATTGCAGCGCCGACAGTCGACCATCGGATCGCTGAAATTCTCGACGTGCCCCGACGCTTCCCAGGTCCGCGGATGGGAGATGATCGCGCTGTCGATGCCGACCACGTCCTCCCGCTCGCGCACCATGCGGCGCCACCAGAAAGCCTTGAGGTTGTTCTTCAGCTCGACGCCGAGCGGACCGTAGTCCCAGAACCCCGCGATCCCACCGTAGATCTCACTGGACGGATAGATGAAGCCTCTCGCAGCGCAGAGGGAGACAAGCGTCTCCATGGCGAGAGGATGACGGTCTCGATCCTCTTCAGCGGGAGAAGAAGCGTCAGACGTTTTTTCGGACATGGATGATTCGGAATCCTGGTGGAATGAGACGCTGGTAGGGGTCTATCCAATTGGAGGGCAGTCTAAGCGCGTCGCTGAGCGCGTCCGCGCGAGCCGTTTCGAGTCTTCCCCAGCATGTGCCCTCTTTATCCGTTCCAGGACACCACCGAGCACGCCCGGCCTCTGGGGCGGCGGAGTATCCCCTATTCCGGTCGAGCGGTCGAGGATTGGGACATCGGTCGCCACCCCCTGCAACAAAGAGAGGCCTCGGGTAGCTTCTGACCCGTCACGATCCGTGCCCGGCCCGCCTCGGCGGCGCCCCAGCCCGCACGCACAGCTTGAAAGGCGAACTCGAACATGGTCGAAAACGTGGAGAAGATCGGAGATGCCTTCGGTGTCATCTGGGCCTTCTTCCAGGACGAATCTGGTCAGCTGACGCTTCTTGCCTGTCTGCTGCTCGCGACTCTCGCGCTCGTGACGGCCTATCGATGCTTCCGAGCAATGCAGCCCGCCTTCGAGGAAAAATTGACCCTCGTGATGGGCATCGGCTCCGCGATCACCGCCGTGTTCAGCGCGGTCGGCGTGTTTTTCCTGATCCAAGCGGTGGGCTCGCTCTAGCCCCCTGGCCAGCCCCGGACGCTCAGGGGCCGGGCGCTACTTCGATCGCCCTCTGGGACGCGTTGCTCGTGATCGGGAGCATCTCGTCTAGGAAGCGTTCGCTGCGGAGTTCGACGCCCACGTGAAAACGTTGGAAGCGGAAGACCACTCGAGCTGCCTGGGCAAGAGACCGCGGATCCAGTGTGATTCGGTCGAGACGCTCGGATTCTTCGGCCAGCCCCAGCGCGAGGCTGCGTAGCGTGCCGATTTCGATCGGGATCAGGCCATCGAGGCGCAGACTGCAGGCGGTGCAGACGATGCCCCCGTCTGCGACGTGAAAATGCACGCGGTGATCGTGGGATATCTCGTCCCCCGCCACCCGGCCACAGCGCACACAGCGCCCCAACTCTGGTCGGAGCCCCAAGGCATCGAGCCCGCGCAATTCGAGCAGGAGCCGTAGGGTGGGCGTCGGTCGGACCCGTTCGAGCAGGTGCAGGCTCTCGATCGCAAAGGCATGAAGGCGCACCGCGTCCGGACCGACGATGCCTTCCGGTGAGAGTCGGTCGAGCATCTCGACCAGAAAGCTCGCCAGCGCATACCGCGCCGGAGATTCGCGCAGCCCCAGATAAGGATCGATCAAGCGGGCCTTCTCGAGGAACGCCATGGAGGCCCGGGGCTTCGAGCGCCCCTCGATCGCGAGCCGATTGAACACGTCGAGGGTCCCGGGAAAGCGCCGATGGCTGCGACGCGCCGCCTTTGCAATCGCCGTCAGCCGGCCGCGATCGGACGTCAGGAGATGAACGATCCGATCCGACTCACCGAAGTCGACGGCTCGCAAGAGCAAGGCTTCACAGCGGAGCGCCGGCATAACAGCGGGCCTTCAGGGTGCCGGAACGGTCGGCGATTCGACGAGAGCCGCCCGCGAACCGAGCGCCGGATCGATCTCCCGGGCGGGGTCCACCTCTTCACCGCTCTCTTCGGCGAGCATACGGACGGGATCCCGCCAGATCACCACAGCGCGGCTCGCGTCCTCCGAGGAGGCCCCGACCAACAATCGCCAACCGGCCTGCGCGATCAGAAACCCCACGGTCGCCACGATGATGATCCCCGTGATAGCCGCGCCCTGTTTCACGCGACGCCCAGAAGAACGGCGCTCCCAGGCGCCAGGCGTGGGCTCCTGCAACATCCGCGAAACCGTATCGTCGACGTCGAGTCCCAGTGCACTCGCGACGGTCCGCACGAAACCGCGGACGAAGCCGTCGGTCTCGCCATCGAACTCCCCGCGCTCAAGTCGCTCAAGAGAACGAAGGGGAATCCGGGTCTGCTGGCTCAGTTCCTCGATCGTCACGCCGCGCAGGACGCGCTGTCGCTTCAGGTAGCCGCCGATCGGGACGCTCTCGAAGGTCTCCGTCGCGGCCCCGCCCGCCTGCCCCGGAATGTCCTCGACGGAAGTCGTTCCGAGTGCGACGCGTGCCGAAGCCGAGGCGGTCGCACGCATGCGCCCTGCTGGGGCTTGTGCCCCTTCTGTCGACTCTTGATCGATCATGCTCCGCCCCACCACCGCTCAGACAGAACGTAGCAGCGTGCACGAATCGATGACGCGGGAAGGCGTGCGGTCAGCGAAGCAGGTCGAGATAGGCCTGCGACTGTGAACCCCAATCCGCTTCCGGTGCGACTTTGGCAGCCTGTTGAAAATGGCCGACGGCACGATCACGACGGCCGAGGGACACGTAGATCTCGCCGAGTCTAAAATTCGCCTCGGCGTGACCTGAAGCCGTCAGCCGACCGGAGTCGAGGGCCTTGTCGAGATACTTGATCGCGGCGGCACGATGGCCGTCCTTTGCCTCGAGGATGCCCATATTGAGCAGCGCGGGCCCATAGCGGGGAAAGAACTCGAGAGCGGTCGTGAAGCGCACACGGGCTTCCTCGAGACGTCCCAGCTTGCTCAAGGCAAAGCCACAATTCGTCAGCGGACGCCAGGGAGTCGAGAAGGTCGGATCCTCCGCCAACTCGTCGCAGAGCGGAATGGCATCCTCGAACTCGCCCATCTGTGAAAGCAGCGCCGAGAGACTCAGCAGCGCCTGCTGCACCGTGTCGCCGTCCTTGGCACGCCGCGAGAGACGGAGCGCATCGCGCAGAAAGGCTTCAGCCCGGTCGGTCTGGCCCTTGCGTCGATAGGCCTCACCGAGCCAGAGATGCGTCTGTCCGTCATTCGGGTCGAGGGCGAGCGATTCCTGGAGTTTGCGGATCGCCATCCCGGTGCGACGCGTGGACAGATAATCGACGCCGAGATCCCGCTTCGCGCGACTCTCGCTGACCGACGGCTCCTCGTCGAGTGAGTACGTCACAGGCGCACAGCCGGTCGCTGAGGCGAGCATGCCCGTCGCGAGCACGAGTGAAAGCGCCCGTCGCTGCCAACGCCGAGAAACGATTCGATTCATCATGGGTGGATCCTCTCCACGGGGCCTTTGACCCCGCCTAGAAATTGGAAAGCAGACGTGCGAGGGCGGAGACGCGCTTCACGCCGTCCTTTCCCTTTCGAACTCGAACGAGCGGAATTCGGCCGAGCTGACTCCCCCCCTTCGCCTCCGCAGCCGCATCGGCATGGCGGAATTTCGAAAGTGTGGGCTGGTCCGGAACCGGCTCCGTGTTTTGCTCCGCCGGTGCAGCAGCAGCAGCAGCAGGGGCCACGGCGGGCGGCGGGGCCGTCTGCTGAATCATGGGTTCGGTCTGCTGCGAGACGTCCGGCGGCGGCGGCGCAGCAGGCTTTGACGATTGGACGGGGCGAGCCGGGGGCGCGCTGGGAGCGGCAGGCGCGGCCTTCGCCACGGGGGTGGGAACAGCCACCTCCTCCAGGGCGATCTCGGGCAACTCGATCTCCGCGACATCGTCCAGGACGAGCTCCGCGGGCGGCTGAACATTGGGCCGAGCCGGGGGCAGCGGATCGGTCGAGACCGGCTCCGCGAGGATCGATTCAGAGGCGGCAGGCTGCCGCGGCACGGCCCGAGGTGCAGGCGGGAGATCCAACTCGCCCATCAGGCGGCCCCAGAGCGAGAGCGCCTGTGGGCGGCCATCTGTGCTCGTCGAGACCATGTCCTCGTCGAAGAGAAAACCCATTCGCTCCGCTTCGGCGAGGGCCGGCTCGAGGGCCGCTGTCACGCTCACGTCGGGCTCGATCGATTCCTGATTTCGAAAGACAGCGACCTGCCCGCTCTCGTTCGATCGAATCCCGAGGGCGATGCCGATTCCGCCCCATTCCTCACCGAAAACGACCAGTGCGGCCCTTGCAGGGCCGACCGGCAAGAATCCCACGTTCAGCACCGGCGCGTTCAACGCGGGCCGCATCGCCAGGAGACTCGCCTCGGACAGGGGTAGGGGCTCGGACAGACGTCGGAACATCCCCCTTCATCGGCCCCCTCAAGACAAACCTTGAGCGTCACCCAGCGGCAGAAAATCCCCCGAACCCCGCGAAGCGACTCGGCGTTTTCGGTCTCAGAAAAGCCGCCTCTGCCTCGCGTGAGAGACCTTTCGCGCGCCGGCGAGCGGGATACAATCCCCCGAGGCCGCGGCCAGAAGGCGGGCCTGAATGCCACACGCATTCATCAGAACATCGCACCGAGCCCGGATCCAGATCCGGCCCGCGAAGAGAAAAGCCTACGCCGATCAGGCCGGGCCCAGACACAAATGAAGGCCCAACTGGCAACGTCGGGCAGGCCCGCTTCATCCCTTGATTCGAATCTTTCTGATTGTCCCTATCGATCGCGGCCGCGATCAGCGAGTCAGTCGACCGCGACCACGGCCCATCATGTCCAGGAATCCAGCCCTGCGCTGGACAATGTGAGACAGCCCAGCGTGACTTCCAGCGACGCAGCAACTAACAAGCCCTCCGAAGAACTCGACAGCGTGGCGATTCGATTCGCCGGTGACTCCGGTGATGGAATGCAGCTCACCGGAACGAAGTTCACCGACGAGACCGCCCTCGCCGGCAATGATCTATCGACCTTCCCGGACTTCCCGGCGGAAATCCGTGCCCCTGCCGGAACCATGGCGGGCGTCTCGGGCTTCCAGATTCACTTCTCGAGCCGCGATATCCACACGCCCGCAGATCGTCCGGATGTCTTGATCGCCTTCAACCCCGCCGCGCTTCGCGCCAACGTGGAAGACGTTAGGCCGGGCGGAATGGTGATCATCAACATCGACTCGTTCAATCAAAAGGCCCTCACCCGCGCCGGCTATGAATCCGATCCGCTTGAAGATCTGCGCGAACGATTCCAACTCGTCGAGATCCCCTTCACGACGCTCAACCGCGAAGCGCTTCAGGGCCTCGACCTGAGTTCGCGAGAGATCGATCGCTGCAAGAACTTCTTCGCCCTAGGCGTCCTCTGCTGGCTCTACGGTCGGCCGATGGACGCGACGGAACGCTGGCTCGGTGGCAAGTTCAAGGGCGACGTCCTCGAAGGCAACGTCCGCACGCTCAAGGCGGGATATGCCTTCGGCGAAACGACGGAGCTCTTCCCGGCGTCCTTTGTGGTTCCGTCCGCCAAGATCGAAGCCGGGACCTACCGCAATATCACGGGCAATCAGGCACTCGCCTGGGGGCTCGTCGCCGCCGGCGTCCAGATGAACCGCGACGTCTTTCTGGGCGCCTACCCGATCACGCCCGCCAGTGACGTGCTCCACGAAGTCGCCCGCTTCCGCCACTTCGTCTTGAAGACGTTCCAGGCCGAAGACGAGATCGCTGCGGTCTCCTCGACGATCGGTGCGGCCTTCGCCGGGCAGCTTGCGGTCACTTGCTCAAGTGGCCCTGGCTTTGTGCTCAAGCAGGAAGCGCTCGGCCTCGCCGTGATGACCGAGCTCCCGCTCGTTGCCATCAACGTCCAGCGCGCCGGACCTTCGACGGGATCGCCGACCAAGACGGAACAGGGTGATCTACTCGCCGTGCTCTTTGGCCGGCACTCGCAGAGCCCGATCCCGGTCATCGCCCCGTCGACGCCCGGCGACTGCTTCCACTCCATCCTCGAAGCGTTCCGAATGGCCGTCAAATACATGACCCCGGTCATCGTGATCAGCGACGGCTACCTCGCCAACTCGGCGGAGCCGTGGCAGATCCCGGATGTCGATTCCCTCGAACGAACCGAGATCGAATTCGCGAAGCCGATCGATGTCGGCGAATTCCAGCCCTACTCCCGCGATCCGGAAACCCTCGCTCGCCCCTGGGCGATCCCGGGAACGCCCGGCCTCGAGCATCGCATCGGCGGCCTCACCAAGCAGGATGGGACGGGCAACGTCAGCTACGACGCCGATAACCACGCCAAGATGATCGAATTGCGAAAGCAGAAGATCGAGCGCATTGCCGACTCGATTCCGCCGGTCGAGGTCGATGGCCCGGACAGCGGTGAGTTGCTGGTCCTTGGATGGGGTGGCACGAAGGGCTCGATCACAGCGGCTGTCGAACAGTCTCGATCCGAAGGCATGACGGTTTCGCAGGTCCACCTACGACACCTGAACCCCTTCCCGAGCAATCTCGGC
>Ga0316208_1001272_pt1 | contig 24510 bp, 16 predicted proteins | sample 3monopyrite_MG_FD_204944 | JGI IMG/M metagenome (GOLD analysis project Ga0316208, IMG submission 204944) | Microbial mat bacterial communities from mineral coupon in-situ incubated in ocean water Damariscotta River, Maine, United States -... | ecosystem: Environmental > Aquatic > Marine >... | reverse complement strand
TCGGCAGAAAGCTGCTCGAAAAGATTCGCTTGTTTGAGATACCAGAGTTTCTCGTCCATGGCCCCTGTCGATTCACTTCAGGCAGTTTAACCGCGATCAAAATTGCTCAACGCCTGAGCGGTTGGCAGTCAGGTTTCTGCTTCGATAGAGGTCAGGCAACTTCCCTGAGAATCGTGTGCCGCGTAAACGGCTGAGGATAGTTAAGACCCCATTGCTCAACAACCACCGGAGCCAACACGGAGACTACGGCAAACCGCTCCAGAACGTTGGGTTCGCCACGGTCGGGGTAGCACGTCTCGTCCCATTCAGTCGCCGAGTCAATGATGTTTGGCAATGAAATTGCTTCACGATGACAAGTCCCCTCTCCCCCAAAATCGATGTGGAAATCTGATAAGAACTCGGCAATTGGGGGAGAGGGTTAGGGTGAGGGGGCACGAGTTCTGAAGCGATTTGTGATCCCCCTCACCCTGGCCGAACAACGTCGACGCCTCGATTCGAACTCCTGACGACGTCACAGTAAGCTTCCTTACAATGATTCCAGCGAAGCTGGCAGAAAACTGTGAAATGCGCGACGGAGCTTGTGTTCCGGACCGCCTTTGGGAACACGAAACATGAAAATCGCAGCCGTTCAGATGGACGTCACGCTTGGCGAAGTCGACCGTAATCTGCAGGCCATCGAAGACCGATTCCGAGAAGCCGTCAGCAACGGAGCCAGACTCGTTGTATTTCCCGAGTGCGCGGTCACCGGGTACTGCTTCGAAAGCCTGGAAGAGGCTCTGCCGTTTGCTCAGACGATCCCCGGCGCGGCGACCGAGAGATTGGCGGCGCTGTGCGCGGAACTGGACGCTTTCGCTGTGTTCGGAATGCTGGAGCAGGACGGCGATCGCGCTTTTAACGCCGCAGTTCTGACCGGGCCGAACCGCGTCATCGGCAGCTACCGAAAGACTCATCTGCCATTTCTCGGCGTCGACCAGCACGTTAATTACGGAGACCAGCCCTTCAAGATTCACAAGGCTGGCGACGTGAATGTCGGCATGAATATCTGCTACGACTCGGCGTTCCCCGAAGCTTCACGATGTTTGACGCTGCTGGGTGCGGACCTGATCGCTCTTCCAACGAACTGGCCGCCGGGAGCCGAATGCGTCGCCAGTCACGTGCTCAACACGCGAGCGATGGAAAACGCCGTCTACTTTGCCGCCGCCAATCGCGTCGGCGAAGAGCGAGGGTTTCGGTTCATCGGGCTCAGCCGAATTTGCGCACCCGACGGTTCAACTCTGGCCGCATCAGACGACGACTCGGAGACGATCCTCTACGCCGACATCGATCCCGAAGTATCGCGCAACAAACACGTGGTGCGGGAAGTTGGCCGGCACGCGATTGATCGACTGGCTGACCGCCGACCGGATCTCTACGGGACACTGACCGAACCTCACTCACTCGAACGTCCCGGCGGTCGCTGAATTTTTTCAGTGAAGTCAGCCTTCGCGACGAAGCGACTCGACTGCCTCGATCGATGGACTCTCGATCGGCTGAGCGGGCATTGGGCGCTGATCGACTGGCGCGTTTAACTCAGTGTCCTTGTGAAAGTCCGTCTCAACGGCTGATGGCGCTGTTCGTGTCGGCCGAGCCTCGGACGAATTTGTCTGATTGGCTTGTTCCGCCGATTGTCTCGCTCGTTCGGCGAGAAGTTTTTCCCGCTGCTTCGCGATCGTGTAGCGACGATCAAGAACCTTCTGGAAGTCGAATCGGATGTTCGAAGGCTTCGCGTATTTGACAAGCTTCGAGCACATGATCTTCGCTGTCGGATATCGGTCGGCAGGATCTTTCGCCAGCATTCGATTCACGATCGCTTCAACTTCTGCCGGTACGTCCGGTCGGATGTTTCGAATCCTCACCGGCTGCCGATTCTTCTGAGCATCGATCTTCTCAGTACGCGACTTGCAATCGGGAAACATGATCTGGCCGGTGAGCATGAAGTAGAGCGTTGCTCCGAGCGAGTAAATGTCTGCTCGATGATCGATCGTAAAACTATCGCTGGCCTGCTCGGGAGCAATGTAGTCAGCAGTGCCCAGGCAGTCCTGCCCGAAGATCATCGCCAGCGAGAACTCATCGCTCCTATCAGAGTTCGAAACCTGCGACAGCCCGAAGTCCAGAACTCGGGCAGTGCCTGTCGTATCAACAAGAATGTTCGAGGGCTTGATGTCTCGATGAATCAGCCCTTTTCGATGAGCGTGGTGCAGCCCCGCGCCGGCGTAGTAAGCGATGTGGCAGGCCAACTTCCACTTGATGGGCCCACCCAGCAGATCCACGAATTCGTCGACGCCGATCCCCTCGACCTGGTCCATCACCATGTAATGAATGTCGCCGAACAGTCCCTGCGTGTGGCCCATCAACTGAGTTCGAACGACGGCTTCGTGGTTGACCATCAATCCCGCGCGGCCTTCGAGCTGGAATCGCGTCAGAAGACCGGGATCCTGGTCGTTCTTTTCGGTCAACATCTTAATCGCGACTTTCTCGTTCGTTTTGAGATTCGTCGCGCTGTAGACCCACCCCATGCCGCCCGAACCAAGGATGTCATCGATGCGAAAATGGTCGATGAAGAACCCTCGATGCTGCCCTTCCAGCAACCGACTCGCCTGCAACCGGGAAAGAATGCCGCTGCGGACAAACGCCTTGGCCGTCGGGACCGCGCCGTCGTCGCTGCACACGCCGAGCTTCTCAACAGCCGCATCGACTTCCTCAGATGTGAGGAGACGACTCCGCCGGAGACTCTCGATGAACTGTGTTGCACACTGAGCGACGGCCAAAGTCACTCCTCCGTACGCGGGTGCTGATTTAACAGATTCGCACACGGAAACTCCCGGTTTCCGATCCGCAAGTCTAACACCGAATTGGCGTTTAAGTCACTCCTGACTCTGTATCAGCCGATATTTGCGGCAGTCAACCAGCAGGGCTGACACGGTTCACCTGAGGCATTTCGGCGACTATCCTTCGAACTCGACAATCCGGCACAAACAAATTCACACAATGTCGCACTGAGGCAACGCCCGTTCGAGTTTTGAGAATGACGGACGCTCCCTCAGCCAGGCAGTGCCGGTTTGAGCGAGAATCAGGGTTTGCAACGACATACCAAAGAACACACGGCCGAGTGGCGGAATTGGCAGACGCACGGGACTTAAAATCCCGAGTTCCGAATGGAGCGTGCGGGTTCGAGTCCCGCCTCGGCTACTGAGCATAATAGCACTGATTCGCAGGATGCAGCAGGCTGCTGAATTTCCTGTGTTTCTGCGTTGCGGCTCAAATGCTGTTGCGTGTCGTTACGGGGTGGTTCTGGCAGGTGCTGCACCGCATTCTGCACCGCTCTCTCAAAGTGCTCGTCAGTGATTTGCAGGTAGTGCTTCGCCGCCACTGGTTCGCTGTTCCCCATCCACTCGCAGACAACATGCGACGGAAACGATTCAGCCAGTTCTGTCTGACGTGTGCTCCGCAGATTCTGGAAGATGCGGGGCCACACCTTCAAACCGGCTCTTTCGATGATCCTGCAGAATTGCGTCCGCAGATTGACGTTCGTGTCACGATGCCGGGTGATGACAAACTCAGTTCCCGGTTCGGCCAGATCGAATACGTCCTGCAATGGTTTGATCAACTCCGGAAACAACGGAATCACCCTCGATTCACCACCGGGGTGATGTTCGGTCTTTGGGCTCCTGAAGTGAATCCTCCCACGTTCAAAGTCAATGTCGCCCCATCACAGAGCAAGATGCTCGGACGGACAACGTAGGCCACCGTAACGGCCCAGAGCGACGATCAGACGCCATTCAGCGTCGGGGCACTGATCCAGAATCAGGTCGATCTCACTGCGTGACACAAAGTAAAACCGACTCGGGTTTGGCTGGATTGTGGCCTTCTGGTCTTCGAACGGGTTCGATGGGATCAGCCGCTTTCGTAGTGCCCCATTGAAAAACACCTTGGCAACGGCGATGTGCTTTCGCGGTTGATTCAGTGAAAGTCTCGAAGATGCATACTGACAGAACTGACAGAAGACGCTTTCTGCAGCCTTGTCAGTCCATATCGAGAGACGCTGGATTAATTCGGAATTCCGTCTTTGGTGCGCCGCCGGTATCAATCTTATTTGCGTGCAACCAGCCATGATCGATCAGGATGTCGACCGCCGCTTGTGCATCAGAACGCTCACTAAGCCTTGACCAGCCAGAGCGATACACGTCCCGGAGCGTGAAGTCATCTTTTAGCGATCCATCACGAATTCTCGCCGCAAGGGCCGTGGCCGCCCCATTGGTTCGATGAGCAATGCTTCCGTAAATCCGCCTGGCGTGGGATTCAAGGTAGCTTCCCCACGCGATTGCACGGTTGAGAGACTCAACGCTAACAGGGCCACCGCTGGATTCGTCAACGAGATGGCACAGCAGCGCCAGCGACGGAATAAGACTTCGATACTTCGCGAGATGGCTTTCAATCGCTGGATGCTCGCCGTCGGATCGAAGTCGTCGTTCAAGTTCACTACGCCATTCAGTGAACCGCAGCTGGGCTTCCTTATCGAACCTAAGAAACGGCACAGTCTCAAACTCACACCGTTCTGCAGCCAGCTCAACCGCGTTCATTTCGTTGAGTCGATTGCAGGTATCAAATACCTGTTGTCTGGCATCACCATCGGGAAAGCGATCGACGTTCTTCCACTCCCTCTGGCAGTCAGGCCATACCGCAAGTTGAAACCTCTGTAGAAGTCCGTCGTCTCCTGCTCCGCCATTCGCAGCCCGCTTGCGGTAATCACCCAGCGGGCCAGGCTGAATTCCACCGACGATACTCACAATAGCGGCCGGAATGTCGATCGTACCTCTGCCGATCCGGTCGTAGGTGAATCGTCCATCACCGTTCCACGACTCAAGGTAGAACGCTCTCGCACCTTCATGTCCTTCTTTATCCAGAGTCTTCAACAGACCCGTCAGCTCGTCACGGAAGACAGTCACACCATTCGGGTTCTCATTCAAGAGTTCACCAAGTTTCTCAACCGTGCAATCCGATACTAGATACCGGTGGCGAATCGGAGTCGGTTGGTCAAGTTGCGACAGCCGGCCCAGGATGTCTTCGACGCCGTTGCCGGCCTTAATTGCTTTCTTCAGCGATTCTTCGAGTACCTTTTTCTCGACCTTCGCCACGATTTGGGAATTCTTCAGGTCACTGATCGCCGAATCGAATTGCTGCTTCGCATCGATTTCAAAGTGCCGCAGCATTCTCAGTGGCTCCTGCAGCGCTGGCGTTTTCATTATCCCCGGCCGACCGATAACTGTGCCCCAGAGATTAGGGACGACCAGCCAGTCTGTTCGCTCTTGTGGACGGATACCGATTTTTCGCCCCACAATGCCGGCAACAACGACCATGATCCCGACGGCAGGAAAATCGGCAGGACACTGAAGACGCTCAGCGATGTCTTGGGCCCATGGTTGGAACACTTTCGGCAACAGCTCGAACCGAAACGGCTCAACAGGCAAGAGGCCGTCCGGCAAAGGTAATGGAGCCTGCCACTGCACTTCAGTGGACTCCGGCGGCCGTGCTACTTCAGGGTGTATCGCAACTTCTTCTTGATGCATTGCAACTTCATCTCGCCAATTCATGCTGTCACCTCCTTTCCGAACGCCGGCGGATCAGTGACGATGGCCTTCAATTCGGTGAGCGGGCAATACTCACGGCACTTTTTCTGGATCAGTTTCGTCCAGAAACAAAGCGAATTCCTCACGCCGTTCTCGCGTAATACTTCCAGGTAATACTCGATGTATTCCGGATGCACCCAACGGTCGACGTGGCAGGCCAGTCGGTCAACTAATGCATCCGTTTCGTCAGGCCAGTGTTTCGACAGATGCTGCTGAATCGCTTTCGGATCGCAGAAGCCAGTGTCTGCATTCACACTGACGCGGACAGCCTGCCAGAGCCGTTGATCACTCCATTGCGAGTACCACTCGGGAGCGACCATTTGCAATTTTGGCCAGAGATCGGGACGGATTATTGCTGCGGCGATAATCTCGCCTTCTGCGGTTTCGATCGTGAAACGATCACGAGGATTAGCTATCATGATTAGCTATCATTTCGTTTGCCTTAATGAAGTTGAGGCCCAATTTGGGAAACGGGCAGCCGAATCTTTGCACGGACCGGCTGCCCGTTTTTTCGTTGGAAGGATGGCTCGGGTGGATACCGACGAAACGTGTCGGCGGACATTCCCGAGGTTTTGAAAGTCTGCTTGAGTCACATGGTGGGCCGGCGATTGCTACCCGCTCACTGCTTGACGTTTGATGAATCGCCAGGCCGCTACTCAGCTCTACTCCTCGGCGATGAATCGTTCGAGTTCCGCAACGGGAATCCGTACTGCACGACCAACGCGGATATTTCGAAGCTTGCCGTCTCGGACCCGCCCCCAGATTGTGCGTTCGCAGACATCGAGAGCCTTTGCGGCTTCGCGATACCGGATCGCCAGCTTCGTGTCCCCATCAGCACTGGGGGATGTGGCAGAATTCATATTGGTTCTCCTCGGGTAAGTTCGACACAGCTCCAATGGCTGTGATGCGTACTTCTTATCGAGGGATACCAGGCCGATCGATACTTGGAGCTCCAAGAAAGGTCTCGACGCCGCAAAGGCGGAACCCTTTTGGTCCCTTTTAGGCCTCTTTGGGTCGTTGCTTCTGAGTTTTCATGATGCGAGTCTGGGTACGGTCAAAGTCAGGTTTCGTCGTGCAATACAGCTCGACGGAATGCTTGGAAGTTGAAGTCTTGCGAGCCCAGTACTTGCCACTATCAATTCCAGCATGCAACTTTTTGCGGTACTCCCTCATCTTGTTTTTGTCGAATTTTTCGTACTGCCGAGGACTCGCTATTGCATAGCCAAGCTGCCCTCGATTTCCCGTAATCGGGCCTAATAGTGCTCCAGTTGCTGCTCCGTCCCAGCGGCACTTGAGCGGTGGTTCCTCAGTGGCAACCGCTATCGTCCCCGTTTTCTCCGACTGACGTTGGTCTGACACATCAGAGTGCATCGAGCACAAGGATGCGTTCGCTGTTTCGAATTCTCGGAAGATGTTGTCCTGAATAGCCTCAAAGTTGTACGCGCAGAATCTCCAGTCATCACGCAGGAACCTGGCGGCCGGCCCTTCTTGAAATTCGTACAGCGATCCGTACGGCTGTGATATGATCAGTTTCTCAAGCCTCAGTATGGATGCTGATTCTGCGTCCTTTGGATTCTGCGACGTGACCCAGCGATGGACGTCGTCGTCGCTCATCGGAAACAACAATGACGAATCTACATCGACCAGGTGTTCCCTGAGGTCGTCAGCGAGTAACTGCGCCAGTTCGTGATAATTGTTGGCACGTGGATGCTGCCGACGTGCTCCAACACCTTCGCTGTGTCGTGGGAGTATTTGACACGCGGGCGCGATCTCTTCAGCCGCAAAATTCCGAGCTTCGATCAGCGGAACAGTCAGGCTTTGGTACGGACTGTAAAACTCGGCTTCCGCAAGCAGTGCCTTACGGTAAACAGCGTTTTCGCGCGGAGCGGTTGGCATCTGGGCCGCCGCAACAAACTGACAGATTGCCCGAATACAGGCTGACGCCGCCATTTGCGCTCGACCGAGACGTTTCTGTTCTTTCGAGAGTTCCATGCGGTGTCCTCAACATTCGCGCGTCACGACATCAGGAGCATCCTGATTCGGTACTTTCTTTCTGCACGACTTCGAATTTTCTCGTACGAAATTGTACTGACGCGAATCCAGAGGGACGATCCAGCCGCACGTTGAAATCCATCGAGTAACCGACCGCCTGAAGAGAACAGACTTTGCTTGCAGGTCACATCAGGAACCAGGTTGACCAAGGCGTTCTGCCACAACACGCACAGCTCATCGTGCAAGCCATTCACCGGGTCAACAAGACAGCCCAAGTCGCCTGAATACGGTCTATTCCGCAGGAAAAACTGAGCATTCGCCAGCGAATTTGCCGTTAGTAGTGTGGAACGTTAAAGGAGCCAGAAATGACCCGACGAATTCAGGATGCTGTTCTGCCGGACTACCCGATTCGAGTTCAGCCAGAGACATTTCCGACAAATGTGCCTCGAACGACAGCCGACGCGACGCGATTGCTTGACCGCCTCCGTCCGACGAGCGGAAACCTGGTGGCATCAGAAGCATGGCGAAGAATTGTTGGCGGAAGGAACCGCTTCAACAGGCACAGACAGCAGCTGGTCCGGGCTCGCCGAAAGGCGATTCTTGCCTGGTTGATGCGAAACCGAATGTATTTCAAATGCGACGTACTCAATGAGTGCCTACTGACCGATCGAATCATTGTCCGCCACGGTGACGGTGCAATGCTTGCTCGGGCATTCGGGATTGGCAAGGCCACGGTCTGCCGCGATTTGTCGGCCCTGCAGGCTGTGCATCCAATTTTATTCGGTAGTCGAAGCTGTGGAATTGGCTACGAAGAATACATGTCAGGCTGGCGATACGCCCATCGGATGGAGATGGGAAACGAACAGCCGAAACACAATCTGCGGTATCCGCGGAATCAGGCTGGCCCGCAAGCAAGAACGGATCACCGTGTCGATGGAAATCTCCACCGAAGTTCTACCGGCCGCATCCACAGTTTCACATTCGAAGAACAGGCTCCCGTTGACCGATCCTCTGAACCTGAGAAACCTTGTCTGTTTCCTTCAGTAGATGATTTCCTTGGTGTCCTCAAAGAGAAATGCCCACAGCAGGATGTACCACCACTGACGGAAGCACATCGCTGGTTCATTCTGAAAACCATCTCTGTGAGGCATTCAGCTCTTTAGATCGCCACCGCATGCGATTCACAAAACATGACTCGTCTTTGACATGCGACGGGAACCAAATTGGCTTCTGTCAGTTTTGTCAGGTGGTAGACCGCGACATAGCAAAATTTTCAACCAGCCAGAGAACTGCCTTCTTTGTGCTGCCTGGCAAGTTGGGCATACATCGATCAAATAGGCCGCTTTGGCATCAATCGCACCGAAATCTGCACCGCCTGATCCTGAAACCGGCGAAATCCATGGAAAATACGCCCCTGTTTCGAGTCCAGCTACGGCTATTCCCGCCCGGCAAGTGAGGAATTTGGCTCAGTGATTCAGCGAGTCCCGTCACATCGCTCCGTTGATTCTGGCCATGCGGCTGGACACTCCGGTCGCGCAGACCGAGAGTACGAAGCAAATCTGCCTTGGAATCAAGTTGACTGCACAATAGGTGAGTCGCGACGTTTCCGTGAATCACTTTGGAACGCCTGCAGAATCATCCCACAGCAACGGGCGGAGGATTTGCCTTCCAGCTTCGCGGGTGGTTTCAGTCCGCACAGATCGGCGAGCGTCGGGTACAGGTCAAGCAATTCGAGCGGTTTGGCCGTATGCTCGCCTCTACTAAGGCCGGCGGTGAATCACGTTATGAAATGGCAGAAAGTCCTCACGACTTTCGCTACGAGATCTGAAGCGTGCCTGTACTGGTCGCGAACGAGTCCGTCTCAACACCCATGTTGTTCAGCAGGCTGACAAACAGATTGCAGAGCGGGGTGTTGCGGTCTTCGTCATGTGTGACGTAGCGTCCGTGTTTGTAGCCGCCACCGGCAAGAATGACTGGAAGATTCGTCGGGTCATGAGCGTTCGCATTGCCTAGATTGCTGCCGAAAAGAACGGCTGTGTGATCCAGTAGCCGAGTTCCCTGTGCCGATCGCTGTCCCAGCTGCGTCAGGAAGTCCGAGAATGTTGAGAGGATTCCGGACTCGATGATCTTCAGTTGGGAAATCCTGGCGGGGTCCTGCCCATGATGAGACAGGGGGTGGTGCCCCGACTGGACACCAGCGATGTTTGGCACGCCGTGGTCAGCCTGAATCATCAGGCTGACCACGCGCGTTGAATCGGTTTGCAGCATTAGCGGAATCAGATTCATCAGCTCTCGAATGCGGCCGAGCAATTCCGATGGCTCCGCAATGTCCTTCGGAATTTCGACGTTCACCTCAGGCTTGGGGCGATCCAGCCACGCATCGGATGCAGCCAGTTCCTTCTCAGCCGTGCGTATGGCAGCAAAGTATTCATCCAGTTGCTTCCGGTCGCCGTCGCTCGCTCGTTGATTGAGCGTCTTTGTCTGATCGCCAACAGCATCAAGAATGCTGCGACCTTCCGCGAGCCTCTGCCTTTGTCGCCGCTGTTCTTCCGGACCACCGGCCAGGAACAACTTCGCAAACACGCGCGATGGGCGATTGTCGGCTGGCAACATCACGCCATTACTGTTGTACGACTGACTTTCCCGAGTGTTACTTCCCAGCGTGATCGACGGAAACCTCGTGGTGTGCCCCAGGTGCATCGCCGCCACCTGATCGACCGAAATCGTATTCCTGAAGCCTGCGAGCCCCGGATTGATCGCCGCCGTTAGAAAGGTCATTTCCGTATCGTGCGGCTCCTTGCCGTTCTGGTCCGGATGAGACAAACCGGAAAACAGCGTGAAGTCACTTCGGTGTTCCTTGAGCAGTTCGAGGTACTCGGTGTTTTCGTAGTCGGTTCCGGACGTCTTCGGGAAGAGCGACGGAGGATACAAACCGAGGGCATTGCAAATCAGCACCATGCGTTTCGGCTGTTCCGCACGTTCAAACCCCAACGCCGGATTCATCACATCCAGCAGTGGTAACGATAATGCGACGCCGGATGCTCGCAGCGCGGTACATCGTGAAATGGGCGTGTGCATTGTTCCTCCTACCGGCACTGAAACATCCGGCTGTTGACAACCTCATGAATCAATCGGCGCAACGGGTAATTTGCGTATTCATGACGGTGCAGAATGGCTTCCACTTCCTGCCGGTCCGCGAACTGGATTTCAGCCCCGGTGGCGAAAGTGATCAACAGAGACACGAGATTTCGTGTTACCTGTTCCTTCGACTTCATCAGGTGCTGTTTGAAGTCACGTATGTCAGTGAACGTGAATCCGTCCCCGGTCTGGCCACTGCAGTCAACTTGCCGGCCAGGTTTGTAGTCTTTGTGCAGGAACCGCAGTCCGACGTCGGCGGTACGTTTGACGCCTTTGCTGATGCGGTAGCGAGTGCGAAAGGTGCCGACGGGATCGAAACATTCCAGCGCGAAACCCGGCGGATCAATCCGGCGGTGACAAACAGCACACGCTTCGACCGTCTGATGTTTTGCAAGTGTCTCGCGAATCGTCGTGGCTCCGCGAGTATCGGGCTCGATGGAACCGGCCCCCGGCGGAGGTGGATTCGGTGGAAGCCCCAACAGATTCGTCAGGACAAAACTGCCACGTTTGACGGGTGTCGTAACGGATCCGTTGGCCGTCACTTTGGCGATGCTGGCGTGCGTCAGAATGCCGCCTCGAACACTGCGAGTTGGCAGAGTGACTTTGCGCATCTCTTCGCCTTCGACGTTCGGAATGCCGTAGTGTTCGGCGAGTTTCCGGTTGAGGAACGTGAAGTCAGAATCGATGAGATTCGCGATGCTGAGGTCTTCGTCGATGAGATGTCGGAACAGGAGCCGCGTTTCGACCAGCATGGCTCGACGGAGGACGTCGTCGTATTCCGGGTACAGGTACTTGTCAGGCGTGGTGGCGTCGATCAGTTTCAAGTCGAGCCATTGGTCAAGGAATTCGTTGATGAACCGGTCGCTGCGTGCGTCTGACAGCATGCGGTTAACTTGAGTGTCCAGCGTTTTTGTGTCGGAGAGTTTTCCGTCACTGGCAAGTTGAAGGAGCTCTTTATCAGGAGGGCTGCGCCACAGGAAGTAGGACAAGCGGCTGGCGAGCGCATGATCCGTCAGTGTTGATTCTTCTGGTTGCGTTACGTTCGTCAGGAACAGGGTCTCAGGCGAAATCAGGATCGCTCGTAACGGCACTCGAGCACTGGCGATGAAGCCGAGTCGGGCGTTGAGACTCGGAATGGCGAGACGGGTGACGTCATCGATCTCTTTGTCTGTCACCGGGCGCCGGAAGGCTCTCGGGGCGAACGCGGCGACGGCGTCGCGAATATGTTCGTAGTGAGACTTTGTCGTCACCGGCTTGTAGTAGCGGCCATTCGCAGCTGGCTCCCATTTGACGCCGGGGAACAGGGCTCGCGTACGTTGTGGAGGCCATGTGGATTCGAACGGACCTTCGACGAGCACGCTGCGCACTCGCACGCCTTCACCTTTGAATTCGCTCGCGGGCTGCGAGTTGTAAATGACTTTTCCATCGGGTGCCGGTTCGAGTTCGTCGGCGCTCACGTAGAAGTAGTCGTCGGGGCGAAGGTATTTGACTGTTGAAACCGTGCGGAGTTTCTCGTCGACATCCCAGGCCGCAAAGAGTTCGCTGTCGCCCTGTATGTCGTTTTGGCGTCTGAGGCTCATCGTTACCGAGGATCTCGGCTGATACGCCGAACCGGTGACGGTAATTCGGTATCGGCCGGCGACGGCAATCCGCAGTCCGTTGTGGTCAGAACGCAGGTTGTAGTTCTGACCGCGGAACATGATGAGATCGTCTCCGGCTCGGAAGACGGTGCCACCGCCCATGCGTACGGGGCGTTCGAACCACATTTGCATGAAACGCGAATTTGCGTAGTCAAGTTCGCGCACCATCTTCGGTTTGACGCCGAGTTGAATCGCTTCGTCGAGGGCGACGTCGGCAGCCTTGAGGAAGCCTTTGACGTGCACACTCGACATGTCCTGCTTCGCCGTCACGACATCGAACGCGCCCGATTTGGATTCCGGCGGAAGATACCGGGCGATGTCGCCACCGATGCCGAGCAGATCGTGCAGCGTGTGTTCGTATTCAAGTCGACTGAGTCTTCGCGAGGGAACTCGGCCGTGCTCTTGTTGCTGGTGGCGGTTGACCTCAAAGAGTTTTTTGTTGAGGAAGGTCATCGCGGCTGTTTGCTCTTGTTTGTCGGGGCGAGGTTCCGATGCCGGTGGCATTTCGCCTTTCCGGATGCGGTCCACGATATTGACCCACGCACGAAACGTGTCGGCGTCTTCGAAATCCCGATCGAGCTTCGTGAAGTCGAGACGCGTTTCCGTATTCTCGTCGTGACAGCCGATGCAGGACGACTCGATAAGCGGTTGGATTTCGTCCGCCTCGGCCGGTTGAACCCACGCCAACAACGCGCCGATGAGCACAACACGACGAGCCGTCGATAGTTGGACGACGCTCATTTGTCGGAGCTGCTTTCTTTGAGGGAACTGACCGACTGAATGAATGCGAGGAGATCGTAAATCTCGCCTTCAGAATACGTGTCCAGCAGACCGGTGGGCATCGTTGAGACATCTGCAGTTCTGCGTGCTTCAATCGACGACTTACTGATCGTATCGATCTTGTCGGGCTTGAGCAGGTTGGGCAGCAAACGGATCTCATCATTTGTGTCTTCGATAATAAGCCCCGTTCTCAGTCGCCCGTCATCAGTCACCACCATCTGTGTTTGAAACTTCTTGTGAATCTCGGCAGACGGTTTGACGATTTGTTGGAGCAGCTTTGAACCACGGAATCGCTTGGTCACCTCCGTCAGGTCAGGGCCAAGTTTCTTTTCACCAGGCCCAATGTTGTGGCAGCGGCTGCAGGTGGCCTGCTCAAAAATCCGCTTGCCTCGTTCGAAATTTCGTTTACCCAGATGATCCGGAGCGTCGCCGAACCAGTGATGCTGCCACTTCTTCACGAAGCGCCGTTGCACCGGCGTGTCGTTGTTGATGATGTAGTCGATGATCTTCACATAGAATCGCCCGTCGTTCTTGCGGTCAGGGTGAGTCTGTCGGAACCCATTCCACAACGAACCCGCGAGGCTACGTTTGTGTTTTGGGAAGGCGGCCAGGCGTGAGTCGACCCACTTTTGGTGAGGCATCTTTTTATACGCATCGGGCAGTGGATTGACGTCGATTCTCGCGAATAGTTTCTCTCGCTCAGAATCCATTTTGCGTTCCACCTTCGGAGCGGTGGCAAGGTTGCCGATGTCGTGATTTCCATCGTACATCTTTGGCGCGAGTTTAATGCCGCCACCTTCAGGCAATGTCTTAGGCAACGAGATACGAATCACCGCGCCGACGCCGCGTTCCATATGTCGGGCCGGTCCGGACGTGCTGGTCCAGACACTACCATCGTCATCGAATTCAATTTCTCGAGTGTAGGAGACTCGATTCGGCAAACGGAACTCGACCAATGTTTCACTCTTTGGATCAAACCGGTTGATCGTGTCGTTGCCCGTTCCGCAAATCCACACGATGCCGTCCTTATCGACGTTGAGTGCATAAGGAATCTGGTTCTCCGCGTCCGGCAGTTCGTAGACCGTCCAGTATTCAGTGTTCGGATCAAACTTGCCGAAGACGCCGGAACCGAAGCCCGGCACCCACACCATTCCGTCGGGTGCAACGTGTAGACGCCGGGGACCACGGAATGGCGGATTCCATTCAGTGATGTCGCCGTCGTCAGCACTCGGGTCGATTCGACCGATGCGATTTCCGTTCAGCTTGGAGTACCAGATCATCCCGTCAACCGGCGAGTAATCCAGACCGTACGGTGTAATCCCTCGCGACTCACCGCGCCCTGCACCAACTGCTTGCCCGGCACTCAACAGCTTGTATTCCTTGACGACGTGCGTTTGTGGATGGAGAGAGAAACACGAGTTCGAGCCGGCGTCCGTGTACCAGATCAGGCCTTCAGAATCTTTGGGATTGATCCGCAGCGTGTGAGGATAGTTGCCGCGTTTCCTGGGGGCTTCCGCGCTGCTGACAACAACAAACTCTCCCGTTTCAATGTCGTAGCGAGCCATGAGGCCGCTGGCACACATCGTCGTCCACAGACTGCCGTCATTGGCAGTTTCAATGGAATGGGGTGCGTGGGCTCCGCGTGGAAACTTGATCGCTGTCTGTTCGCCGGTTTTGGGATTCAACGCGATCATTCGACCGCGACTGATGTTGACCGCGTAAACAAGCCCGTCTCGCCCAATTTCCAAGTCATGGAAGGAACCTTCCAACGGTTTGTCCATTTCCCACATCGTGATCGTGGCGGCAGTCGCTAGCCCCCTCGGTGCCGGTGGCGGGACAAACTTCGGCCACTTGTCCACTGCGTCGTCTTTGTAGGTGTTCATTAACCGGCCGATGATCGTGTTCTGTGTATGCGGATACAGGCCGCCAAACCCATCCATCCGCCGCAACATCGTTTCCCAGTCGACCGGTTTTTCAGGAGTACGAAACCCAAGCGTCCCAAGCTGGTGACAGTAAGAGCACATCATCTTGAAATTCAGTTTGTCGCGAGGGTTGTCGAAGGCAAGCATGCTGAACGCACTGTTCGCCGGACGCTGTACCTCCAACTCTTCACCGACTGCGGCACGAGTCTGGATCACCATGTCGGTGGTTCCAGCGGCAACGTCGCTGATCCATTCGTCGGCGAGTCCCATCAGCCGAGTCCGAACGTTGTGCTCGACGTTTCGCAGGCCGTCGATCGCGAACGAGCCGTCCTGCTGAGTGAACACCGACGTCCATTTTCGATGCCCGTCGTCGATGGCCGACACCATGACCCCTTCGACCGGCCGACCGGCCTGATCCGAGACCACGCCGCGAATCGTCTCTGCATGTGCCAGACCAGTGAGCTGCAATAACGCAGCAAAAGTGAAAAGGCATATCCCGTTTCTCATTTCGTTGTTCTCCGGAAGGGAAACCACAGAGGACACTGAGGAACACAGAGAAAGGAATGGTTTATCTCCTCTCTGTGCACCTCTGTGTTCTCCGTGGTTTATTGAAGAATGTGTTTTCTGTAATTCAATTGGCGAGCCGTTTGATTCCATCCTTCAGTCGAAGGACGTTGAAGTTAATCAGAAGCCCGATCTTCTTGTCTGCAAGCTTCAGGTAAGACAGGAGTTGTGCTTCGTGGATGGGGTGAATTTCGGAAACGGATTTGAGTTCAACGATGACCTGATTCTCGACGAGAATATCAATGCGGTAGCCAACTTCTAACATGACCCCGTCATACTCGACCGGTAAACCGACCTGCGTCGCCGCTTGCAAGCCTCGCTTCCGCAGTTCATGGACAAGACAGGCTTCGTAGGCTGACTCCAAAAGGCCTGGCCCGAGCGCAGTATGCACCCTCATCGCAGAGTCAACGATCTGGCCGGTGATTTCATTAATCTGCATCTGATCTTCTCTCCGACGATTCTGAAAACAGGAACTACCACCGAGGAACACAGAGAAGGGACGTCTCCTTTTTCCTCTGTGAATCTCGGTGCTCTCTGTGGTTTATTCTTCTTTTTCTGCGTCGAATGGGACGTCAATCACGGTGGCTTGGACAACCAATTCTCGAAAACGCTCATCGGATACATCATCCAACAGTTTCAGAAAAGCGACCAACTTTGGAATGTCCTGCTCGCTGAGGTGCATCGTGGAATACTTGTCACTGATCCCAGACGCCGCGCCGGACTTCTTCATTCGTGCCGCTTCGATCTTTCTTTGCAGTGCCGCCTTTAAGTCAATACGCCGCTTGCCAGTGTTACGGAGCGACGGCGTCGGCTTTGCAGTTTGCCCATGCTGGACGACGTGAGATTTGCCATCCGTAAAGTCGTGCAGAGAGTGGCAAGCAGCGCAGTTGCCGACGCTTGTCGTTCCTTCATAACCGAGAAATATCTTGAATCCGGGGTATGCCTGGTCGTTCATGCCGGGTGGAGCCTTCAACAAGACCCGACCTTCCTGATTCGCAAGACGGCCGAAGATGCGACCGGAAAAATCGTCCGCTGTTTCCTCCTCGTACGGTTTCTCCGGCAAACGATTCATGTAAGAGAACGCGTCAAAAACGGAACGTCGTGTTGTTGCGAGTCGATGAATTTTAGTCTTTTCTTCGACCGTAGGCTTACTTGTGTTCGCCGTCCTGCGATCTCCGCTGGCCTCGATGCAGTACAGCGACTTGCGTCCTCGAAGAAAGAGTTGGGTGCCGAGAATGGCCGGTGACGTGTTGAACTCGTCGTCGAGTTTGTTCGTGGCCAGAACTTCCAGTTCACCGGAGTGCTTAATGACAAGCGTCGTCCCGTTTCGTCCGGTGAAGTAGACTCGCCCATCGGCTCCGACTGGCGACGAATAGATGTTTGAGATCCCTGGCAGCCGCGAGCGTTCGATGACAGTCTCACCGTTCTCGGAATCGACTGCGGTCAGAATTCCCTGGTTCGACTGCGTGAAGTACAGCAGCCCGTCGTACAGCACCGGGGATGGCACATATGGAGTGCCCTTGTCTATTGACCAGATAATGCTGTCGGAACCTGAAATGTCTCCCTCGGAATCCAGCGGCAGCGCCAGCAGCGAGTAACCCTGGTAACCGCTCATGCAGTAAACGACGTCGCCTTCCACGACCGGGCAGGGTGTCACGTTGCCCGTCAGGCCTTTGCACTGCCAGATGATGTCTCCGGTGCCGAGGTCATAACTTCGAACCATCTTCGACGCGGCAGTGATAACCTGCGTCTTTCCGCTGTGCTCGATGACGCGAGGCGTCGCCCACGCATTGGGCTCATCCCGATCCTTCTTCCACAGCGTGTCGCCCGTCGTAGCGTCGAGCACTTCGATCGTCGACTGGCGCGCGTGGTCGCGAACGATCACGACGCGGCCCTTGTGGACGACCGGCGAGCAGCCCTCGCCCAGACTGGCTCCGACATATGCCTTGCCGAGGTCTCGATTCCACAGCTTTTTTCCATCGAAGTCGTAGCAGAACAGGCCGGCCGAGCCGAACCAGCAATAGAGCCGCTTGCCATCGGTCGTTGGTGACGCAGACGCAAAGTCGGCATCGTTATGAGTGCCCTCGTGTGGCACGTGTTCGCTCGCGGTCTGCTTCCAGATTTCCTTGCCGGTGTTTCGATCAAGGCACCGGACCTCAAACTTGTAGAACGTATTGGGATGCTTGATGCCGAAGACCCGTTTCGGCTGGTCCTCCGGTTTTGGCAGCGACGGATCGACGCGACCCGTATTGATTGCCGTGAGTAGAAAGACCTTGTCGCCCCAGACAATCGGTGACGCGTTGCCTTTGCCCTCAATCGCGACCTTCCATTTGATGTTGCGATCTTCGCTCCACTCAAGTGGCGGCTTTGCCGTGCGGCTGACACCGTTTGCTTCCGGACCTCGCCACTGGTGCCAGGCGATCCCCTTCGGATCGATGTCTGACATGATTGGCTTGTTTGCCGTTCGCGGTCGTGGAAACGTGGGCTTCTTCGCCGAAGACAGGGGAGTCGGTTTCGAGGATACGGACGGTAACTTCTCGCCGCCGGCTACGTATTCAAGAATCCGGACGAACGACATCCCGACATTCTGCATCTTCGGCTGCAGGCGCCGCTTTGCCTTCCAGAGCTTGCCGATGCGACCGCGCTGCTCCGACTTGAGCGCTTCCATTTGCTTGTCGACGTACGCCTGATGCTTCCGCACGTCGTAGCCTTCCGGAAGCTCCGTCTGGTCAATCCGCGTCAACAACCGGGCGAGCGCTGTGTCTTCGGCTGATGACCTGGGCGCAGGAGACTGCTTTGGAGCGGCGTCCTCTCGCGTCTGTTCTGTTCCCCAGACTGCAGCGTCGGCCAGGACGCTGGTGTTGATGGCCAGCAGTTGTTCCGTCAGACGTTTGGCCACTTCCGGAAAACGCTTAGCGATGTCCTTCTGCTGACCAGGATCGGTCGACAGGTCGTAAAGCTGAAATCGTGTGATGCCGCCCGAGCCGGCCTTGATGAGCGGAATCCATGCTTCCTGAAAGGTGTTCAGCATGACGAATCGGCTTCGCAGAGCGTTCCACTCAGGAGTCTTGATCTCGCTGTTCCACGCCTGATGTAAAAGTTCAGACTGCGACAGTTGGCGACCATGTTTTTTTTTCAGGATGACTTTCATGCCGTCCAGGATCGCGCCAATCGCCGCCTGGTCCTTCGGGTATTCGCTGTTTCGACGGCCGACCAGCGAGTACTTGCCTTCGCGAATCGCTACGATGGGCTGGCTGGTGGGAGAATGCCAGGTAAGCGGCTGGTGACGTTTGAAGTCTGAACGATCGCCGGTCAACAGAGGCGACAGATCCGTGCCGTCGAGATGCACATTGTTCGGCTTCGTCACTCCAGCCAATCCGCAAATCGTCGGCAGAAGATCGAGAGCTCCGGCGGGCGTACTTTCAACGCGTCCACCTTTGATGCCATTTCGCCAGTGAATGATGCCGGGCGTGCGAGTCCCACCTTCCATCAGCGAACCTTTACCGGCTTGAAGGTTGCCGTTCCGCTCGTGTCGATAGCTGCCGTGGTCCGACGTGTAGATGATGATCGTGTTGTCGAGCGAACCAGTCTGGTCAAGCTTCTTCACCAGTCGGGCGATAGCCCGGTCGGTGTTGTCGATCGTCGCGGAGTAAATGGCGGCGGGATCGTTGAGGTCACCGTACTGTTTGACGATGTCATCCGGAGCGGCCAACGGAGCGTGCGGTTCGTGAAACCAGATATTGAGGAAGAACGGCCTGTCGTCGTCACGCTTTTCATCCAGCCAGCTGATCGCTTCGTCCACGACGAGTTGGCAGGCGTAACCTTCCAACTCGCCAACACGTTTCCGGTTACGCCAGAAGTTACTCGGGTTGCGATGGCTTGGTGCGGCGTTCAAGTCGGTCGCGAACCAGTAGTCGAAACCGTGTTCGTCGATCCACGGCTTCTTCATGCCGCGAAACGGTGTTCCAAGATGCCACTTGCCGAGATGGACGGTGTCATAACCGTTTGCCTTCAGATGCTCGGCAATCGTCACCTCACTCTTGAGAAGGTGCATGTTGTGAATGTGGTCCTGGATCACCGTGTAGACGCCCGTCCGCAAATGGTGACGGCCCGTGAGCAAGGTGGCTCGCGCGGGCGAGCAGACCGCAGCTCCCGAATGAAAGTCCGTAAAGCGAACACCGTTCGCCGCCAGCTTGTCCAGCGCAGGGGTTTTCACCGGGCCGCCATCGCAACCGATGTCCTTCGATCCCAGATCGTCAGCCAGCAGGATGACGACATTGGGTTGCTTGACCTCAGCTGAGGCATTCGTAGTCAGCAGCAGCAGTGAGTAACACAACGTGAGGATAGTTTTCATGGTGTTTGAACCGGATCTGATTGCTTTTTCTGTTTGAAGCAGTTTCGAAACTCGTAGCGGAACTCATCAAGAGTTTCGACGATTTCAGGAGCGCGCCGAAAGTCTTGACGACTTCCGCAACCAGTGAACCAGCCAGGCCCGCCAATCGTGGACAAGGAAATATGGGAAACCTGATCAGATGATGTTTCCATTATTCGGATTCACTAACTAACGAACGTTAGGGCGCGGTTCATTCTCGGAGGCGTCTTCTGACGTCGTTGAAACCGGATGCAGCGACAGCCAGTCGAGTTGGGGCCAGTTCTGCAGGACGGTTTTCTGGCGAGGTCCCGGCGTGCTGCGTCCTTTTCTGACATATTCGCCGGCGAGAGCCGTCAATTCACTGACGACTTCGGGACGTTTCTCGATCAGATTGGTCGTCTCATCCGGATCAGTCCTCATGTTGTAGAGCTGGCGGTTCGCAGTTGTGAACGACTTCTGTTCGATCGTTCCGTTGTACCTGCTGCTGCGTTCTGCGGCTCCGTAACCATTCCCGCCAGATCCCGCGTGCAACAGCAATTTCCAGTCACCCCTGCGAATCGCAAATCGACCCGTCGATGAGTGATGAATGACCGCATGGTTTTCTCGAGAGTCACCATTCTTGCCCTGCATCAATGGAAGAATGGAGACGCTGTCGACGCCCTGGTCTTCGGGTAGTGCGACAGACAAAATTTCCGCAAATGTCGCCATCATGTCGACAAGACAGAACGAAGTGTCGCACTTCGATCCTGACGCGATCACTCCCGGCCAGCGAGCAATGAAGGGAACGCGGTGTCCGCCTTCCCAGTTGTCGCGCTTGGCTCCCAGGAAGTGGGATGAACTGTCGTGACCAAACTTACTGCGGCGGGGATACATGTTGGTCTCAGGTCCATTGTCACTGGTCACAATCACCAGGGTGTTGTCTGAGAGTTTCAATCGATCCAACTCATCCATCACCCTTCCTATGTGATGATCCACTTCCACCATGAAATCGCCGTAGATATCCAATTTGCTTTTACCGACGAAGGCATCACCGGGCGCGACGGGTGTGTGAGGTGCATTCAGCGGCATGTAAACGAAAAAGGGATTTCGCTTGTTGCGCTGGATGAAGGAGATGACCTCGTCGGCAAAGGTCGGCATGACGTGTTTATGCCGCCAGCCAGGAACCGCGGGTCCTGGTCGGCCGCCTTTGTCTTCTTCCTTCAAACTGGAAGTGGGTTGCTCGGTGACACGGTCATTCCGGATGAAAACGTAGGGAGGCATGTCCAGAGATGCAGCAATTCCGAAGTACTCGTCGAATCCGTTTACGATGGCGGTGTTCTGAATCGGTTTTGTGAAATCTATTCCCTCTGGGTTGTTGCGCATGTTGTAGCCCTTTTCTCCGCGCATTCCTCCGGCCCAGTCCATTCCCAGATGCCACTTCCCGATGCAGGCAGTCCGATAGCCCTTGTCCTGAAACAGATGCGCCAGAGTCATGCGTCCCTTCTCAATGAGGGGCTGTGAGAAGCCACCGAGAACACCACTCTTCAATCCGGTTCGCCACGAGTAGCGGCCGGTCAGCAGGGCATAGCGTGAAGGCGTGCAGACAGCGGAGGCGGAATGAGCATCGGTGAATCGCATGCCACCATTGGCGAGCCGGTCGAGATTTGGCGTGTGGATTTTGGATTTGGCGTCGTAGCAGGTTACGTCGCCATAGCCCATGTCATCAGCAAAAATCAAAACGACATTGGGCTGCTTGACTTCAGCTGAGGCAAACGCAGTCAGCAGCAGCAGGGAGTTAAAAAATGCGAGGATAGTTTTCATGTTATTTGTCCAATCACTGTTTACTTTTTCCGGCGTCTCCGGCGACGTGGGTGAGGATTTTGATGAAAGAGGCTCCCGGGTTGGGCATGTCAGAATCGAGACGACGTTTTTCTTTCCAGAGTTGGCCGACCCGCGCGCGCTGCTCGGGTTTGAGGCCGGCCATGACCCGGTCGACGTAGGGCTGGTGGCTGCTTCCCTGGTAGCCGTCTGGAAGAGGATTCTTGTCGATGCGGGCGAGGAGGTCCGCGTTATTCAAACTCGATGTCCCGGAAGCAGGCCGTTCCGTTGCGTTTCTCGGGGGTTTCTCAGCGGCGGCCAGTTCCTCGGGACTGAGCCATTCCGGGGCGTCGGCCATGACACTCCGGTAGATGGCGTCGGCCTGTCCTTTCAGTCGGGCGACGAGTTCGGGGCTCTCTTTCGCAATGTCGTTTTGCTGACCGAGATCCTTGGAGAGGTCATACAGTTGGACACGGCCGATCCCGCCTTTTTTGAGCTCGGGAATCCAGGCCTCGTTGAAGTAGTACAAATCCCGGTGTTGATCCTTCAGCCGATTGGCCTCGGGGTTGGCGAATCTCCCGTTGAACAGACGAGAGCGAAAATCCATGCCGCCCAGTTCTTTTTCAAGATCATCGCCGAGGACTTCTTTGATTTGCTTCATGAGTCGATCGGCGGTTTTGAAGTCGATCGGCGATTTCGCAGTGCCGGAGGCGAAAAGCGTGTGGTCACCCATTCGCATGACCATGTTCGCGCCGCTCATCCAAAAGAGCGGCTGATGCCGGGCGAAGGTTCCAGTTTCAGTGAGGAGCGGCGCGAGGTCGGAGCCGTCGAGATGGACGCCATTGGGTTTGTCGACACCAAGCAATCCGCAGAGGGTCGGAAGCAGGTCTACGACGCCAGCAGGCTTGTCCTCGACGCGGCCGCCGGGGATCCCGTCTTTCCAGTAGAAGATGCCGGGTACGCGGTGCCCGCCTTCGAAGAGCGATCCTTTCTTACCGCGTAGTTCTCCATTGCGCTCCTGCCGGTAGCTGCCGTTGTCGGAGGCGTAGACGATGATGGTGTTGTCGAGCTCGCCGAGTTTTGCGACGAGTCGCCCAATCGCCCGATCCGTATTGTCGATGGTGCCGCTGTAGATCGCGGCCTGATCGTCGAGCGCGCCGTACTGGGAGACGATCTCGTCGGGCGCAGCGATTGGGGCGTGGGGTTCGTTGAACCAGAGGTTGAGAAAGAAGGGCTCGTCGTCGGCTCGCTTTTCATCGATCCAGGTGAGGGCCTCATCGACGACGATCTGGCAGGAATAGCCTTTCATTGTACCAACGCGTTTGCCATTGCGGATAAAGTTGGTCGGGTCCTTGTGACTGGGGCCCGGGCCGTTGACGAGGCCAAACCAGTAGTCGAAGCCATGATCGACTGGGGTGGGATTTTTGCGTTTGTTGGTGGGCATGCCGAGGTGCCACTTGCCGAAGTGAGCGGTGGCATAGCCGTTTTTCTTGAGCACCTCCGCGATGGTCGTTTCGCGCTTCAAGAGATGCATCTTGTGAAGCCGTTCGGTGATGACGGAGTAGACACCGGTGCGATAGTGGTGGCGGCCTGTCAGAAAGGTGGCCCGCGAGGGGCAGCAGGTCGCGGCTCCCGAGTGGAAATCGGTGAAACGCACGCCACCGGCGGCCAACTTGTCGAGGACCGGCGTCTTGACGGGACCGCCGTAGCAGCCGATGTCGCGGTAGCCAAGGTCGTCGACATAGAGCGTGACGACATTCGGCGGCTTGTCTTTGGCAAAACCGGGACAAACCAGAAGCAGGAAGCAAAAAAACGTGAGGATGGGTTTCATGCTTGTTTAATTTTGGGTGTGCCAAAGTGAGGGGCGTTCTTACTGGGGAGCAACTTTTTTCAATTTCGCCCGGACCGACCTCGTTCTATTCGCCGCCGGTTGGCTTGTAACGCTTCGGGCGGACATAGCAGCACGCTCCAGACACATTTATTTGGCCCGTTCTCGATTCGGACCATCATTTTATTATAACCCTTGCGAAAATGTACGCGCCGATAACCCTCGCCGAGTCTCCAGGCAGATATACGTTCGTCCTGCCAGATAATTTCGCCATTCAACCAAACACGCGACGCGTCATCCGAAGCAACCGCTATGAGCATATCACGGGCCTGTTCGAAATAGACGTCGGTGCAGGCGTAGTAGGTAGACGCACCGTAAACCCGAAGCGGTTGGCAGCGGGCCTGGTCGCTCTGGTAGAATTCCCATTTGAGCAGTCGGTCCCGGTGCCCCGGTTCATTGGTGTCCTTCCGGCAAGCCTGCAATTTCGGACACGTTGTTGCTGACGATTGGGAGCGGGGTTGCGTGGACCGGTCGGGGGTCGGTCGTGACTCACTCAGGCGCTGGGATCGGCTGGTTCAAAGCAGTCCCAGCATGCCGTCGCCGGATTGCTCGGCGGCTTCGAGTCGATCGCAGAGGTCCAGGAGTTGGTTCTGCACCGCGCCGCCGTTCATGTGGTTGATGGACCGGCACACGTCGCCAATCAATCGCTCGAATTCGAAGCAGTCCATGGGGACGATTTCGATATCAGGACTCGCCTCGCAGGCCTTCAAGGCCTGTGCGATTCGTTCGAACGGATATCCGTATCGCAGGA
>Ga0316208_1001271_pt1 | contig 24512 bp, 20 predicted proteins | sample 3monopyrite_MG_FD_204944 | JGI IMG/M metagenome (GOLD analysis project Ga0316208, IMG submission 204944) | Microbial mat bacterial communities from mineral coupon in-situ incubated in ocean water Damariscotta River, Maine, United States -... | ecosystem: Environmental > Aquatic > Marine >... | reverse complement strand
AACTCTGCGAAGACCTTGGGATACACTTGGTCTTCGGTCTTGAAGAGCCGTATGATGGGAGACTATCACGTACGGTTCTGTGAGAGGTTTAGGGGTGAGATTCCCCTTTACCTACTCGACTTCAAATTGTACTTTAGCACAACCTCCTCTATTGCTGCTCGACCCTCCGAGCCGTTGTGAATCGCTTTCAAATTGTACTTTAGCACAACTTGATCGGTTGTAGTTTTAATTCCCGGTTAGTTGTGAATCGCTTTCAAATTGTACTTTAGCACAACGTTATCCTTCAGGCTTTTGACCATCGCACAGTTGTGAATCGCTTTCAAATTGTACTTTAGCACAACACTTTAAAGATTATTAAGGTTACTCTTGAAGTTGTGAATCGCTTTCAAATTGTACTTTAGCACAACCCCACTTCTTAAAATTCTTTCTGCACGCGCGTTGTGAATCGCTTTCAAATTGTACTTTAGCACAACCAGGAATGTGCAATAACGCACGAATTAAGGGTTGTGAATCGCTTTCAAATTGTACTTTAGCACAACATCAATAACAACGAGGCTAAATGCGTTCATGTTGTGAATCGCTTTCAAATTGTACTTTAGCACAACATTTGTTCTCGTAGCTTGATACTGCTACTTGTTGTGAATCGCTTTCAAATTGTACTTTAGCACAACAAATGCTTCGTCTAATGCATCACCAAAATAGTTGTGAATCGCTTTCAAATTGTACTTTAGCACAACTTTGAATCATACTATCAATTAGCCATCAGGGTTGTGAATCGCTTTCAAATTGTACTTTAGCACAACACTTTACAAAGTCTACAATTAGCCTGCATTGTTGTGAATCGCTTTCAAATTGTACTTTAGCACAACAGTGTTTCAATTCTCAAACAGGTAAACAGTGTTGTGAATCGCTTTCAAATTGTACTTTAGCACAACCAAAGGATTGATTAACTCAATAGAGTATAGGTTGTGAATCGCTTTCAAATTGTACTTTAGCACAACAGATGGGATGAAAGGCATTTATGCTACTTAGTTGTGAATCGCTTTCAAATTGTACTTTAGCACAACTGTTGCGCTTGCAACGTCTGATAGGTTGTTGTTGTGAATCGCTTTCAAATTGTACTTTAGCACAACAGCCCCTCAAATAAGGGGCTGTTTTTGTATACTTTAAGTCCAATAAATCAATCTAAAAAAGCTCTAATTGCTGATGAATTTCTGGGGGATCTTCTTTTTTTCTTGACAAAAACACCTCCATCATGCCAAATTGTTTATCGGTTAAATGCATGATACAAACGTGGCCTTTGGGCGGTAACATCTTTTTCACCCTTTTGATATGCACCTTGGCATTGTCCATGCTTGGACAATGCCGCATAAAAATAGACCATTGAAATCGGTCAAAACCGTCTTGTTCCAATCCTTTCACAAACTTTCGGTAGTTTTTGGTATCGGTCTTGGTTTCGGTTGGTAAGTCATAAAAAACGATCACCCACATGATGCGGTATTGATTAAAACGACTGTTTAACAAAGCCATTCAGGCAGTTTAAGCAATTTTCTTTCTTTTAAAAAACAAGCAGCCAAAGAAGCCGTGCTTTGCTGGGCAGCTATCATTAAAGGTCGACGCTGTTTATTTATACCTACGTCCAGGGTTGGGATTTGCAATAAAATGCTTTTGATGTCCCAGCTTAAATCCTCCCAATCTTCTTCCGTTTCAGTAATCTCCAAGACTAAACGATCAACAAAAGGACGAAAGGGCTCCATGATATCATCAGCCAAGCAGTAGGCATTGTATTTATTATGGTGGTGTATGCCTAAAGAGGGATGCAAACCAGAACCGACTAAAGCTCTTGCCACCACTGCACGGAGAATTGCATACCCATAATTCAACAAATGATTCGGCTCGTCTTCGAATCGGCCTCTTTTAAAGTTCTCATCAAACAATTTCTTCCAATAGTAGGCTGCCGCTCTTGCTTCCATATTTTCTGGATCACCATTTTTTACCTGCGATGCCCAATAGTGCATGTTTTGACTTCCATTGTTTTGATCTTCCAATAAAGCGGCTTGATTTTCAATTTTTTGTTTCACCACTTGTTTCCAAAGCCGGTCTTTTAATGCTTGAGAAGCTTCAACTTGCGCACTTAAATGTGCTTGTTGGGTATAATGGCCGTCAAGATTTAAAAACATGCCCTGAGGTAAGTGCTTTTCATTACAAGCAATTACCGCTACATTCTTATCTAATAGTTTACTTAAAAGCGGCTGGGTTAAGGTCAATTGATAATGATCTAAGAAAAGGATGCCTATATCCTCAATGGACAAGCTTTTACTTTGCTTATCATCTGGATAATTGACGATTAACTGCTCATTCTTAACTGATAGATAAGCTGGGCTGCCAAAGTAGAGTGTTCGTTTAATCATAGCTTTAATTTACCTACAATACAGACCCTAAAGGGTTTAAAACCCGCTAAGTCTCTGAATTTTAGTTTATTTTACCTATTCTACTAATTACTAGGCGTGTTTATGACAATAAATAAAGTTTGACCTGCTTTCAAACAATTCAAGAGCGTCTTTTCTTTTCAATTTTGTTTCCAATTCGGAAATCAAAACTCGATATGATGAATAATCCCAATCTTCTAATTTATTCACTAAACCGGCTTTTTTTGGATTGTAATGAATGTAGTGAATTAATTTTCTCAAGTATTTTTCATCATTAATTTGCTTTCTTTTAAATGTGTGCATGAAAAGACTCCCTTTTCTATTTTGTTGCTTGTTAAATGCTTTTGCGTATGAGTTAAAGAAGTTACTGAATTGCTGCGAAATCAAACCATCAAGGTTTTTGTTAAGGTTTTTGTATTTGATTACATTTTCTATTTGTTCTTGTCTTTTAATCTTTAACAAAAAATGAAAATGATTTGGCATCAAGCAATAGCAAAAAGTATCAACAAAAGGACTGATATACTCATCAAATTTTCTTAAGAAATAACGATAGTTTTCATCTGATAGAAACAGTTTTTCATTTCCATTTGCCCTGTTGTAAACATGAAAAAGTCTTTCTTCCTTAAATATTTCTAATTTATTTTTCAAACATTTATAATGTTAGTTCTTAGGACTTAATGTTAATCTAGCAATCATATAACAATCTACACTTACTATATTTTCAAGTCGATTAGTTTTAAGCTTAATACACCACTCTTTAATAGACTTGCTCTCTGGATTTTTCGTTATTGAGTCAAAATTTCTTGAAGTTTTTTCTTTATTAATGGTACTTCAAAGTCAATTTTTAAACCTTCAAGGTTTTTCAAAACCTTGAAGGTTTAAAAAGGTTTTAAAGGTTTTTTTGTTTTCCATAAAAAGCTGATAGTTTTATTGATAAAATAGTAAAATTCATCTGCTTAAAATACTTCTAAATTACATCTCATCTTGCTTAAATTTTGTCTATTAGGATGATATGGGTTTTTAAAAACCGTGAATTTTAAAAAGCCGAAATTCTCTTGTTTTAATCACTCTCCAATTTTTATGATTTCACCTAAATGATTTATTCGAATTTTGGTTATGCGATTTAATAATTTATTCGACCTAATGTTTATCCAAGTTTCTTCTTTAATACTTCTATCTATGGTTGATTCATAATGGTGTCGAAAGTGAACATCAAATTCTCCAGATGATTTCTTACTCATCTTTTGCACTCTATAAAGCTTTTCACTTATCAGTTTTCTATTCTTTACATCATAAAAGTCAATCTCGTTTTCTTCTGTTGGGTTATTTGAGTGTTTCAAATCAAATACAAACAAGTCATTGTTTTGCATAGAAAATTGAAATTCTCCTAATTCAGGGTCATTATGCCTTAGTATAATTGGATATGGCTTTCCATTTTGTTCGATATTAAATAGACCAATCTGAACCGCATCATTGAAAGAAATTACACGATCTTGATACTTTCCTTTTTCATCTTTATAAATTAAAGCATGATGATTTCCTCCTGATTTAGCCTTTCCATTGCGGACATCTATTGCTTTGCTCTCATCATAAACTGAAACAGATTTTATTCTTATACCTCTCTCCTGATTAAACCACAGAGGCTCGGATTCTAAGTCTTTAAAGGCCGCTTTAATTGAACCGTATTTCATTATTCGATTTTTGACTAGTTCTTTGATTTTTTCATCCATTATTTTCTCTATTTGAGCTTTTGTAAAACTCTCAGAAAGTGGAACCCGTTTAGAGTTAGTGGTATCAAAAACACTGACACTAACTAACTCTTCACCCGCTAATAATATGGGATCTTTTTTAAGGGTCTTGCTATCAAAAGCTACCAGTGGGTTGTTATCATATTTCTTTAAATGCTGTTCTATTGCTGTTTTTTGTATATCATTAATGACATCTTCTACACTATCAAATTTCTTATTGAGTTTAACTTTTTTATTTGATGGTCGTTTTCGCTCACCCATTATTGTGTCCTCATGCAAGCGATTGCGTGGGACCCAAGTCGCTTGATTTGGTCCATTTTTTATATCATTAACATTTTTAGTTAAAACCTTAGAATTTGGCTTTTTAAATGATGTTAAAATGCCTTCTAAATGATTTTTTGTTTTTGAGCGCAAATTATCTATGGGTTCTTTAAATTCATAGGCTGCTTGTTCTACAAAGTGCTTTAGATCAAACTTTGTTTCATTGATTCTTTCCAACTCCTTGATTTCCTCTGTTGTCAAGGCGTCTCTTTCGTATTGAAATATTTTATTTAGATTATTCAGCTTAAAAATTATCTTTTGATCTGTAAGAGCACATATTAAAGCATCTACTGCATGGTGACGATGATCATCTCGTTTACTCCAGTCCTTTATTTTTTCTATTTGCTTGCTATTTCCATCAGTGACTTTTATTGTTTTAGTTTCGACTTGCCCCAAAGCCCTGTATTTGGGTAAGCCAAGATCTTCTAAAACATGCTTTAAACCCCACTCTGCTCTCAATAAATCGGTAACCTGTCCTGTTGTGGTATATGTTTTTGGACAAACTTTCTTTAACATTTTGACAGTCTCTTTTGCGATGTATTGAGAATCTTTTTTCATTCTCTCAACAAAATCAGAAGGGATATCATCGCCAGAACACATGAGATTATCAAACTTGGCTTGAGAGATTTTTTTCTTGTTGGAATTAAACAATTCATTCACTTTATCAACGTATGTCTGAAAATAATCTTTTGACTTATTCTTCATAAAGTCATATGCAGTTCTTTGTCCTTTATCAGAATTACATTTTTTATGAGACAAAATGTAATTACTCATCGCATTATTGAATGACCTAGATTTTGGTAAAATATGCTCTATCTCAGCATTACCGTTAAGAAAATCAGTTTTTGTGATTGGATTTGAACAATACAAACAATGTTTATCTGCTTCTTGCCAAAGTTTATACCGCTTAATGTCTCTACCATTCACAATTTTAAATCCATACTCGTCCTTAAGCCTTTCCCTAATTTTTTGATTCTCCTTTTTATTTTTATTAATACTAGATGTTATGCGATTTCTTGCTTTAGCACTATTTCTGAGTTCTCTCGCTAGCTCTACTCTTATTTCATCAAACTTTCCGTAGTCTTCGACTGCTAGGTTTACCATGTTAACTACTTGGTTTAAAACTTGCTCTACAACTGGGTTTTTAAGGCTATTGGGTTTTATTTGAGTCAATCTGTCCGCGATTGCCTCAGTAGTCATATATCCACTATAATCATATCCTACTTTAGTACAAGCCTCACTGTATTGTAATCCTTTTTCCATGAGGGGCAAAAGCTTCTTAATCGCCCTACTTGATAGCTTGGCGTAGTCTGATTTATAATTCACTTCCGACGCTATTATTTTTGCTTTATCCTCGGTGAAACCAAACCTTTTTATAAGAGTAGAAATAACATTTTTTTTATCAGGTAAAGAATAAGTTATATGCCATAATTCATATAAACCACCCTTTTCATCAGGTAATCTATAATCAAAGCTTAAAAGAGAGTCTATATCATTTATTTTGGCTTTCTTAAGTGCATCTCTGATAATTTTGGCTGTTTTACTGCCTTCTAGCTCTTGGAAATTAAAATAAACTCTTTGATTCCGTGAAAATCCAAAAAATTTCTTAATCTCAGTTATGGTTAATAAACCTTTCGCATTCAACTTTTCTCCATTAATCAACAATGCAGCTAATTCTTCCTTCTGTTCAAGTTTGGGTTTAATCAAAGTCCCATCCTCAAGTCTCCAATTCAAATCATTGAGTCTTTGCCATATACGAAATAGTTCAAAAACAGGTGAGGTTCTTGGTATTGATCGATGATGTTTCTCAAACTCACATTCTGAAACTAATCCTTTAGCACTCTTCAATGGTCTTTGATAATAAATAGTTTTGTTTCTTAATTCATCATAAAAACTACCTCTCACTAATTCTTCTTGAGAATTTCCCGTAAGCACATCTGGATAAAACTGCCGCTGTTTTTCCCAAATTCGGTCAAATTCCTCAATGTAACTTGCTCTTAAATAAGTTCTTTCTCTTATTAGTGTTTCTTGTAGATTTCTAGAATCTTTTAGTTCTTGATAAAGCTTTTGGCCGATAGTTAGGTTTTCTCTTGATTCCTCTAATTTTGCAATTACCTTTTTATAATCAGAGTTATTTTCATCATTGTCTGCCTTGCGATTACTTAGAAATCCTCTGCGCTTATTAAGGTGAATGAAAACCCTGCCTAATTCTTCTAAATCAATCTTTTCACTCACAGCTTTTGCTCTCAATTCATAAAGTTGTTCAGCGTTAAGCATGAAAAGTGATTGTTGCGGAAACATTTTTTTTTCTCTCAATAAATTGTACAATCGATCTCTTCGTAGTTTAAACCGTTGGTTGTTCCTTCGAATACTACGCTTTATTCTGCGCTCTAAATTTTTACTCGCAGTATTTCCACTATAAAATTTTCCATGAAAATTTGGGTCTTCAGGTATAATTCTTACCGCTAACTTTTTGATATCCTTTTCACCATTCTTATCTTCCGAAATAATGGCCATTCCTACAGATGATACCCCAATGTCTAATCCGAGAATTTTTTTGTTTGGCATTTCAATAATATTTTATAATTTTAATTCACAATTTGAAAGCGATTCACAATAAGGATTATTCCGTTGTGAAAACATTTAAGGCGGGGAAACTCGCCTTTTATTATAAATAAACAGCAAGCAAGTTACTAGAGTAAACGTAAATATACTAGCGTATAAATACCTAAAAATTTTCTTGCAAGAATTTTGAAAGAAATAAGATATTAAACAGAATTCTTAATTCGCCCTCACAATGTATTGATAGGGAAGGAGAGTCACATTTACATCCAAATTGGTGTATCCAGCAGATTTTAATTCAGCAATGACGACATCCAATGAAAGTTTGTGGTCAACTGGAGGACCTACAGGCAGCTCTGTTTTGAAAAAATCGACAATGATCAGTTCTCCTTCTGTTTTGGTGCCTTCCTTTACTTTCTTGAAATAATCAATACGATTTTCAATGTGATGATAGGTATTGACAATCATCACCATGTCAACCTCATTTTGATAAAGGGCAGGTGAGTCGTAAGGGATTTGACGAAGTTCAATGTTTTGTATGGCTTCTTTTTTGATCCGTTGTTGGAGGTACTCCTGAAAAGTTTCATCTACATCTGCCGCTATGACATGTGCACCAGCGGCGGCTAATTTCACCGAAAAATACCCACTGCCTGCGCCAATGTCCATGATGTACTTCCCTTCAATGTCGCCCAAATAATTCATTAATTTCTCGGGCCGCTGGTACGCATCTCTTTCTGGGGATTCAAAGCGTTCAATTAAATCTTCAACTGAGGAAGAATGCATGTGTGTGTTGGCAGAAGAGTAAGGATCTTCATTGGAATGATGGTGCTTATGTTGATTTTTTTCGTAACGGGTTTTGGTGTCTTCATTATTTTCTATTGGTTCTTGGCATGCCAAGATAAAAGAAGCCATCAGAGATAGAATCAACATTAATTGAAATGGTTTAATTTCAATTAAGGCAATTGTTTCGGTAGTATTAATTTTGAATTTGTAATGCATGATTTCATTAAACTTTGACTGATAAAGTTTTAAATCTAGACCATTTAATTTAGACTTCAAAAATCAATACTTCATTGAATAATCCCAGTAGATATAGGGTTGTTGAAATTACTTATCAAAAGTTACCTTAGCAAATCGTTGTGTTCTCTTGCGTTGTCCAAAAACGATCATTTCTTTCTTGCTGATCTGCTCACAAACCTTAGGCCGAGTCATGATTTCCACTTCTTTGTTTTTAAATAGAGCTTCTCTTACAAATCTGCCATCAGTGTCCATTTTTGCTAAGGTGACTACAGAATTTTTCCCCTTGGTAAAATTCTTCACTTTATGTTCTTTATCTAAAACTGGGCTAAGATTCTCTGCATGATCGTTGTAGATAAAGTAAAGCATCTCATCAGTGACTGTTAGGGCATAAGAGGAATAAAAGCCACCATCGTTTCGAGTGACTTGCATTTTCGGAATCTTTTCTGTCCATTCGATTTCTCCTTCAGGAGATATACTTATGACAATGATGACATTGTAGTGATAAATGTAATCGGTAGTGGTTGTCATTCTACCGTTCGCATCAACCATTGTGCGAGTTTGGACATCTACAAAATATTGCTCACCGACCAAAATAGCACCGTCATCGTTTCGTAAAATGATGTCCCTGAGCTTGTAATTGTAGAGTTCAACAGATTTGCCCTTAGCTTCTTTTTTCTTGGCTTTTTTCTCTTCTCTTTTACTCATGTTTTGGGTAATAAAGTCTATGCCGAATTCTTTGTAATTCTCTGCCATTATTTCTTTGGTAGTTCCATTTATACTTAAGTAAAAACTTCCTTTCAAGCTGAAAGAACCCTCGTCAGAGTAAAAGCCTGCACAGATAATGTTATTCTCATCATTGATAGCAATGGTCATATCTGTAATAAACTTATTGTCTAAATCCACAGAATATTTGTCAAAATCGGCACCTTCATTGCTATATGCAATAATTTCGTAATAGTAATTTGGACTTCCTTTTCTTTTGCTTGCTGACCTTTCTTTCTTGTGATATCCTAACAAATAAATGTCGGCCTGATTGGTAATTTCAAAATCTTCTATAGCAAAAAGATCAGCAGCATAAGGCATTGAAATTTCTCGTTCCCATTGCAACTGCATAGAATTGTCAAATACATGAAATCCAAATTGTTCAAACTCATTTTTTTTCTCATTAATTTGATAATATATCAAAACTTTTGATTTGTCTCTCGATTCTTCAAATAGGTAAGCGCCTGATTTTCTTTTACTCTTTCCCTTATAGCTATTGCGTGCAATTACTCTGATGTCATTCCTTAAGTTGAGTGTTTTTTTGTCAATACTTTGCGCATAAAGGGTATTCACTTTCGTTTTGTTGTCCAATAAAGTCGTAAATACATAAAACTCTTCACCCACTTCTCGAATGAATTCAAAATCCAATTTCTTTTTTCCATATTTCAATTCAAGCTCCACTGACTTGGTTTTGATAATATCATTGTTAAAATGCTCAAGAATCAAGGAGTTTCTTCCTTTTAAATCAACCTTTAAGGCATAGAAGCCACTTTCGTCATGTCCAATTATATCTGATAATGTACTTTTCTTGGATTCCTTTAATTCTTCGCCCCATTGTACATCTGCATTTTGAGTAAAAGCTGATTGAATGGATAAAAGGATGCAGATGCAGATGAAATATAGTCTTTTCATGATAACCATTGAGTAGATATTTTAGATCCCTAAACATACGGGATTATTCGTAGAAATAAATTGAAAAACAATAAAAATGTTTGTTATACTCTTAATTATGAAGCCTTAATTCCCACTTTAAACTATTTTTGTGCATGTAATGTCACTTTGTAAACATATTTTATCGCATGCTAAATTGATACTCTTTACCATTTACGGTGTAAGTAGCAAGGCGATCACAATTGCCATTGCCATAATCTACAGTTCTTTCGTTAAAGTTTTCAGGTTTAATGGCAATGGTACCAGACTTGATCCATTTGCAGTTTAATTGTACCTCCAAGTTTTTGGTGATGTTTAATGAGTAATTCTTCCCTTCACCTGTGAAGCCATTTGCTGAACCGCTGACTAAATATTGGTCGTCAAAGAAATTAAATATGGTGTTTTCTCCAGCGATCCATTCAACATTGCGATTGCTGTTCCAACCAAAGCTATAACCATTGACATGATCGATGTGGGCGTTTTCTACCTTTACATCATAATTTAAATTGTTGTTGCTGTTCCTGCCTAAATTGGTTTTTGTTTTACTGCCTTGAACTCTGTTGTTGTTGTGGTAAAAGTTCTCCAGAGATGTTGTAATCACCGTACCGCTATCTCTATAGCGTCCTGTAATTTCAACTCTGATCTTTCCTCTTCTGTAGTTTCCGTCCCTACCCAAACAATTGGTGTCTCCGAAGTCAACAGTGATGGTTTTGGGCCATTGCCCACTTAACCAGTTTGGCACAACAGATATGCTCGCACAGCTTTTATATTCATAATTGGCATTGTCACTTTCTTTATCAGCAACATCTACACTTACACTTTCTATTCCGTTAAATGTGCTTTCAAACTCAGCATTGTCTTCCAAGGCCTGAGCACTGATTTGATTGGCTTCTTCTTCATCTTCTTTTTGGCAAGAAGTGAACATTATTAATGTAAATGCAAAGAGAGAAAAGGATAATCTCATAACGTTTGTTTTTTGGAAGGAAGCAATTTCAATGCCAATAAAAAAAATGCATTGATCAACTTCTTAATTGGTATACGATGCATTTAACCCAAGTGTTGGTAGATGTTTGACTTTATGATAGAGCAGTGCTGCTTTTATGCATTCTTTTAATGCCTCCTCCGGCAATTCCTCTTGCATAGAAAATACAATCGCCCTATTGCCTTCGTATTCAAACAACTGTTTAAATACACTTTTGAATGCGGGAACAAGCTTCGAAGTACATTTGAAATACAAGGCATATTGAGTTGGGTTTTTCGTTTTCCAATCTAACCTTATGGTGCTTCCATGTTTCACAAGATAACTAGGTTCTCCCCATTTTAAGCATTCTTCAATTTCTTTAATTTCCTCAATTTCATCAGCACATTTCAATATGAGATTACGTAAAGCGGAAATTTTGATAAGCACTTTCTCTGGATATAATTCAAAAACTTTTTCAACTTCTTTGTGCGAATTAATGGTGATGTCGAATTTCTGATCTGCAGTTTTCATTCGCTTTAACAATAAAACTTATGCCTGAGATTAAACAATAATTGATGTATTCTGATTATGTAAGTTCAAATATAAAGCCTTAATACGATTTAGTCTTTCTAGGGCATCTTACCATACGTTTCAACTATTGTTGCGTCATATCCTTTAATTTCACCGATGGAAAAGCACATTTCACAGATTTATGCATTGATCAAAGTGAAACTGCCCCTCATCTTTGCTGAAAAAAACTATGAAACAACTCACAAAAGGAATTCGAATCACATTTATTCACCTAGGCTTTTGGGCCTTGTATGCATTCTTATTGTTCTTGATCTTCAATTTTATGATACACGGGGGTATGGATAAACACCATGAATTGTACCTGACCATTTTTACTTGGTTCCTTATTCTTCCTGCCATCGCTTCCTACATTGTATACTACGCAATCGTCTTTCAGGTATTTGTCAAGACCAATAAAATCGGAAAAGCCGTGCTTGCCGCATTGATCAGTTCACTACTCATCGCTTTGGTTTTCACACTTGCTTTGGAAGTTAACATTGAATCTAAGCTGACGTTGGAAAGAATCAAGAGTGTGAGCTTATCATTGTACGTCTTCGAGGTCTTTTTGTGTACAGTCGTGGGCAGTATTGCCTTTGTCATCCGCACTTTTCATGAATGGTTCAATGACCAACAGTTGAAACGAGAATTGACTGCAAAAAACAAAGAGATGGAGTTGGAGATTGTTAAGGCGCAACTCAATCCCCATTTTTTGTTCAATTCCCTCAACAACATAGACGTTTTGATTGTAAAAACTCCAGAGAAAGCGTCTGAGTATTTGAATAAACTTTCAGAATTGTTACGCTATACACTCAATCCTGAAGGCAAGGATAAAATCAGTCTAACGACCGAGGTTGAATACATTCAAAAATACATTGAGTTGCAAAGCATACGCAGCAGCAATGAGGATCTTGTAGAGTGGGATGTAAAGGGGCAAATTGAAGGGTATCAAATTCCACCCTTCATGTTCATTCCTTTCTTAGAGAATGCGTTTAAATACCATCAATATTCAAACAAAACTGCCAAGATTAAGATTGGCATTCTTGCTAAAGAGGATCAGATTTACTTTAGTTGTTCTAACAAAATTTCTGAAGAAAAGATGGAATCTGTGTCGTCCTTTCAAATTGGTAACGAACTTATTCGGAAACGTTTGCAATTGCTATATCCAGACAAACACAGCTTGGAGATTTCTAAAGATTCGGGCATTTATAAAGTATCTTTAATCCTAGAATGAAATCTACTTGTATCATAATAGAAGACGAACCGCTAGCAGCAGAGAAGTTGAGTCAATTCATTCAGAAAATTGATCACTTAAAGCTGTTAGAGGTTTATGAAAATCCATTATTGGCAATAGATGCCTTAAATAAAGGTGATGTGGATTTGTTGTTTTTGGACATAAACCTGAAAGAACTCAACGGCATTCAATTTCTAGAATCTGTTCGCTTTAATGGAAAGGTTATCATTACCACCGCCTATGTTGAATATGCCCTTAAAGGGTATGAATTGGAGGTGATAGATTATTTACTCAAGCCCTTCACTTTCGGGCGCTTTTTGAGCGCAGTGATGAAATTTCAGCAACAAAGCAAACATGCGACAAACAAGGACTTTGTGTTTATCAAAACAGAAAATAGGCATGAGAAAATTGCCTTGGACGATATACTATATATTAAAGGAATGGGCGACTATAGGCAAGTCGTGTGCACGGAAAGAAGCATCATGACCTTACAAACCTTCAAAGAGTTGGAAGAACTCTTGCCCAAGACTTTGATTCTAAGAGTCCACAAATCATATATGGTAGCCGTTAAGGCCATTCAGTCCATAAAAAACGACCGTATTCACTTAAAGGACAAGATTATTCCTGTATCTGATTCCTATAAGGGACAATTGACTGAATTGTTGTTTGAGTGAATCTTAAAATATTGGATGAAAAAGGAGGGAGTGTCTTTGGCATGCCCTCCTAACCTAAACAGTGGATTAAAACTGACTGCGCTGCGCACTGCATCTTTAAATCAAAAAATCCACTCAAGTAGACTTGGTGGATTTTTTAATACAAATCTGCGTTCAGCAGTTTTAATCAATTTGTGGAGCCGGAGGGATTCGAACCCTCGTCCAAACAAGGAATCAACATGCTTTCTTCAAGCTTAGTCAATCATTGGTTTTCGAATAAATGCCGGGGATCAACGCCCTACACTTACCTTAACCTTTTAAGTTTCGCCAAGCAGTCAAGGTGCCTACTTGACTAGCCCAAAATGCTGATACCTCGGATTCAGGGTATTATTGAGCGGAACCCCTGCGAGATAGCTTGTTCTGACACCTAGTGCCAAGAATTAGGTTTAATCTCTATCGAGTATTAAGCCGCAAGCGCATAATTGTTGTCGCCATTTAGCGAAGTTAGTGTTGAGATTTCCGAGCCACTCACTCAATGCTCGGCTTGCTTACACATTCATTCATCTTGCTGTCGAAACCAGTCGGCCCCAAAGAACTGCAACAAAGTTAAGCAAAGGCAATAGTATGTTAGCTTTTTTCTACTTCAATGCCAAAAATGGAGAGTTTTACCTTTTTCTTCTTTTGGCCTTTTTCTTCCACCTCATCCTCTTCTGTGGTTAAGTGCAGACGTTTCCTTAGTTGAAACAATAAACGATTGCCAACATATTTCAGAGATTCTTCTGTATCCAAAGTTTCTTTTTTAGCGGCTTTATTGGCAGTACTGTCTAGCACTTCTTGCGGATTTTCCTTTTTTTGAGTCACAGCATGAGTAGATTGTGCAGCAGTGGAAATGGATGCCGACAAACAAAGGAGAAGCACAAAAATGGCTAAACTTGTTTGCCGATCTTTTTTGGGTGAATTCATTGCAATAACATAATAAACAAATGTCAAAGATTAACCTTGGTAAAGCAACACTGCACTGTTTAAATTGTACAGAGCCATTGGAAAATCGCCATAGGTTTTGTCCCAACTGTGGCCAAAGTACTCAAAAAGAAGAGACTGTGCGGAGTTTAATCGGTCATTTTTTGAACGATTATTTCTCTTATGATTCCAAGATCATTCGCAGTGTAAAACCTTTGTTTGCTGAACCAGGTCGTCTGACTTTAGAGTATATCCAAGGCAAACGTATTCAATACATTCCTCCTTTTAGATTGTTTATTTTTCTGAGTATTATTTTCTTTTTACTCATGGAGTGGTTCAATTCAAGCAGCTCTGCCATGGTAGAGGATGAATTGTTAGACGATTCTTTTTGGAGCAGCTTTTTTGAATCTTGGCTGCCAAAACTGTTTTTTTTATTGCTGCCTCTTTTTGCGTTGATCATTGCCAGACTGTATCGTAAAAAGGCCAAAGGATTATTGCCACATTTTCTATTTGCCCTGCATTTTCATTCAACCATCTTTTTGGTGGGCATCTTTTACATTTTGGCAAGTTGGGTATTCTACCATTTAGAGTGGGTCATCATCAATCAGCTCTTAATAGGGGTGTTGGCCATTTATTTGCTCATTAACTTATGGTTGGCTCTAAAAAGGGTGTATCAAGACAGTGTGAAGAAAACGTTATTGAAATTTGTTTTACTCATGGTATCTTACCAACTCATCTTGATCGTACTTACCCTCATTTTGGTGGTGTTCTCCATATTGTAGTTAAGGAACAATTACATCTTTTCGCTCGAGCTCTTTTACAGGACCAATTTTTTCTAAAGCTGCTTTATTGACTTTACTGATATCGCCATAAATGGCGAGAAGTGTAGGTTTGGATTGGATCTCTTTTTGATAAAAACGTAAAAGATCATCAAAATCCAATTGATCGTATTGGGCTTGTGCATAGCTGTTAGGATCCTCTTTGAGCCCTTTGATCATATAGGATTCTACAACGGAACTGATGTCTCTAAAATCGGGATAAATAGCTTGCTGTTTCAATTTCAGGTTATTCCTGACCATCTCTAAACGGTCACGTTTGTCTGGCATGTTTTGCATCAATTCGTAAGCTACCTCTGTGGCTTCGTTGGTTTTATCAGCTTGGCAACCGATCAGGGTATAGAAGTAATTGATGCTATGAGGAAATCCGGTATATCTGTAACCGCCTTGTGAAGCATAGGCCAAAGAGCGATATTCTCTTATTTCTTGTGTCAACAGTCCACTAAATCCGCCATCGTAATAAGTGTTAAACAATTCCATTTTTGGGTATTGTTCCAATTTAAAAATAGATCCAGTGCGAATAAAAAAGACCTGATTTTGGACCATTTTTTTATTGTTCAGCAACAAGACTTCATTTTCTTCAATCGCTTGCATAGGAAGATGGTCCTTTAATTGTGATGGAGCATCCCAATCAAGAGACAATTGTTGTTTTAGCATTTCAACCAACTTATTCGAGGGTGTTTTGCCCACGAAATGAATGCTCACTGCTGTCTTCTTCACTTCGTCAAATGCATGAAGCAATGTTGACGTTTGCGTCTTTTTGATGGACTTTAAAGCAGGTCGATTGAGCAAAGGAGCTTCATTCCCATACAGTCTGCTTTGTATCATAGCACGACCATGCAATACGCCATCTTCCTTTTCTGTCTTTCGATCTGTTTTATAAGTATTCGCAAGGATTTTAATTTTCTCTTCCTCAATAATTGGTTCAGAAATCAACAAATCGAGATGTTGCATCATCCTTTCAAGGTTTTCTTCTAATCCTTGCAAACTCAAAATGAAATAAGAGCCTTCTGCCTGAACACTCAATAAACTTCCATACAAGGAGAGTTGTTTTCTATATACAGAAGCGGATTGATTTTTTGGATGTGCATAATCAAATAAGTTCGCCAAGAGTTCCAATTGAGGATCCAAGCTTGTTCCTCGATGAAATTTAATGTCTAATGAATAAATATCGTTGACAGGATTTTGGACAAGAAATAAGTTGCTTTCTTTTCCAAGTGGAATTAAATCAAGGTCTTTTTCAAAGTCTACAAATTTATTTTTGATGGGGGCAGTAGGTATGTCTTTGAAGCGTTTAGCGTAAATTGATTCTTGACTTTGATCAACTTTGACGGGTTTAAAATTAGGTTTATCGAGCTTTTGTTTCTTTGGAAAGCCAGTACGACTCTGCATTACAAAATAATCCTTGCTTAAGTAGGTTTTGGCAAGTCGTTGAATATCTTCTTTGCTGATGGATTTGATTTCTTCAGGATATGCTGCAATGTCCTCCCATTTTTTCCCTTTTCTGAAGGCGTTGGCCAATAAATAACCTCTTCCTTCAAGTCGTTCAACATTGCGTTGAAAATCTTTGTACATCTCGTTTTTAACAGCTTGGAGCAGTTCGTCCGAAAAGTCACCAGTTTTTAATCGTTCGATTTTCTCTAACACCAAATTTTCCGCTTTTCTTAAGGATTGACCAAGTATTTTGGGCAGGAAAACCACTACCTGATTGCCAGCCTCATCTCCTATATCACCATAAGAGAAGATCTCCATCAATTTATTTTCCCTTTTAAGCTCGTCCAACAATCCAGTCCGCGATTCATTCTGAAGTAAATAGGAGATGACCTCCATCCCAGTTTGGTCGTTGTGAAAAGAGGGTATCGTATGCCATCCCATAATGCCTACTTTAATGGGTGTAAGTCTATTTTTTAAAATTTCTCTTCCGTCAAATTTTCTAGGTGCTTTTATCGTGTTCTCAGGCACTTCACCTGACTTCAATTGGCCAAAGGTTTTCTTGATCATCGGTCGTATTGCATCAGAATCAAAGTCTCCTGCTACAATCAAGGCCATATTGTTGGCTACATAATACTCTTCGAAGTATGCATACATTTTGGTCAAAGAAGGATTCTTCAAGTGCTCCACCGTGCCAAGCGTTAGGTTTTCTCCATAAGGATGCCCTTTGTAAAATGCTTGATCAAAGGCAACTACAACTCTACGTTGTAGATTGTCCATGGCACGGTTCTTTTCTTCATAAACAACCTCCAGTTCTGATTGGAAAGAGCGAAAAACAGGATTCATAAAACGATGTGCATAGATGTCCAGCCATTTATTTATTTGGTGTGTAGGTATGGTATTGAAGTAAATGGTGAGGTCATTGCTCGTTGTGGCATTAATTCCTGTGCTTCCAATGCTTTTGAGCAATTTGTCAAATTCATTGGGCATTGCATATTGAGAAGCGGCCAATGAATGTTTGTTAATGTTTGCTTGAATTTTTTTTCTTTTATCGTCATCAATTCTCAAGCCTAGTTGATCGTAATAATAGTAGACTGAATCTAAATGAATTTTTTCTTTTTCATAATCGATGGTACCTAAGCTTGTAGTGCCTTTAAAAAGCAAATGCTCCAAATAGTGAGAAATTCCAGTGGCGTCTGATGGATCATTCTTACTTCCAGTATTTACAGCTACAGAGGCCGCAATTTTACTTTTAGTAGGATCTGGGTTTAGTATTACAGTCAGGCCATTGTCCAATTGATATTGGATCACTTCTAGCTGAGCTTTAGAGCTTAAACTAATGAAGAATATAAGAAAGGTGAGCAGGAGTGTTGAACAGTTATTTTTCATAGGTCTAAAATTGAACTACTAAACTACCATTCAAAACTATCTTCGTCAAACCATTTTTGATGAAGGGTCAAGACTTGTTCAATGACATCTCTGGCGCAACCTTGCCCGCCCAATTTAGGGGAGATGTAATGGCAAATGGATTTTATCTCATGAGCAGCATCATGAGGGCATGCAGCAAAGCCAACTTTTTGCATAACAGGAAAATCAGGTATATCATCACCCATATACAATACATTTTCAGCAGTCAGTTGGAATTTGTTCATCATTTGCATGTAAACAGCTATTTTGCTTCTTGCACCTAAATTTATTTCAGTTACACCCAATGTGCTCAATCGCTTTCTCACACCTTCTGAGGTGCCACCACTTATGATTATGATGTTGTAACCTTTTTTTACTGCATGCTGTATGGCATAGCCGTCTTTGATGTTCATTCTTCGAATTTGTTCACCATCTGGATGTGTCCAGACTGAACCATCGCTCAGAACGCCGTCAACATCAAACATAAAGGTGTTGACATTCTTCAAAAGGCCCTTAAGATTCGCCACCCTCTTTTTCTTTTTGAGCGGAGAGGATGCTTCTAGTCACTATTTCATAAATCTCTTGATAGTCAGGATGCTGATTAAGATATTCGATGTGACTCTCGACCACATTGCTGTCATCTCTCACGGCAGGCCCTGTCTGTACATTGATGGGTCGTTCTTCTTTTATCTTACCAGCTGTCTTTTCAAGCAATGGACGAATGATTTCGAATGAAATATTGAATTCACGCAATAAATCATCTGCAATGTGAAACATGTGGTTTGTGAAATTATTGGCAAAAACTGCAGCTACATGCAAGGCTTTCCGCTTTTCACTGTCCATAGAGTATACTTTGTTAGAGAGAGAACTTGCTAGACTTAACAAGAGGTTTTCCATTTCATCGTTGTTGGCCTCTATACAAATTGGGATTGGGGCCAAACTTTCTGTCTCATTTTTAGAAAAGGACTGTACAGGGTAAAAAATGCCGTATTGTTTAAAACCAGCATGTGCAAAAACGTCAATTGAAGTAGAACCGGAGGTATGCACGATAGGTTTGTCTTTGATTTCAATTTGAGCAACAACTTCATGCAATGCATCGTCGTTTACAGCTAGAACAATCAAGTCTGTTTCATTGCTCAAATTTTTCAAATCAGTGGTAAAGTCACAGTTTAAGGTTTGGCTAAGCAACATGGCTGAATTGTGAGTGCGACTGTAGATTTCGTGAATCAAATACCCTGCTTGCCTAAATGCCAAACCAAAATTGTGTCCAACATTACCTGCACCAATCACGCTGACTGATTTTACATGTTTTTTTGCATTCATAAAACTTTATTTAATTGTGCCTTAGACGATTTGTTACTGCAATTAGTGTCCCCAACACCATGACAATGCAGCCTATCCACAATACGTTAATGTATGGGAAAACAATGGCTTGCATAATGACAAAATCACTAGTATTGCGGTTCTTTTCTGCAATCAACACAGAGAGTTTCTCTGTTTCTGGGTTGATACCACTGAAACTAAAACGAAGTCCTAAATTATCAATCTCATCATCAATGCTAAAGATTTGGTTGTTTCGGATAACCATAATGGGTGTCGCTAAATAAATTGAACCTTCCATGGTTGAGGCTTGAATATTTAAGCCCAAAGCAATGTCTTCTTCATTCAATCCTAAGCTATCCATATTGATGTTTCGTTCAAAATCCACCAATTCAATAATTGCATTGCTGGTATAGATAGAGTCGCCAATTCGCAGTTTTACAGTATCAGCATCTTTGTATGCATCCAAGGCTGTGGAATCTAAATTTTCAAGATCTGCATAAGTGATGTGGGTAAAAATGTCTTCATTCCAAAAATGCTTGGTAGAAGGCTCGGGAACATTGCCCATTTGCTCATTGAGCTGAATGAATGGTGCGAGACTAAATTGTTTCTCGTATTTGCCTTCTGCAATTACCTTCAAGTAATCCATATCATAATAGATGTACTTGTCCTCGACACGTCGATTTTGGTAGGTCACGTAAAAGGGTTCCATCAAGACGGTATCGCCTTTCAGCAACATGACGTTTTCTTGATTGGCATTCTCGTTGTTCTCGAATTTGAGGTTGACTTCGCTTCGGTTCTTGGAAATTATTTTTTTGTTTCCCGCTGACAATACAGAGCCCAATATCACTAAGGCGAATCCCACATGTGCTATTGCAGAACCACCTTTTCTTATTTTTCCCTTTAAAATTCGTATAAAGTAGTCAGCATTGGCAATTGCTGCAAAGAGCGAGGTAAACAGCAGTATGTTAATGAAAAAAGCATCTATTTGAAGCAAATAATCGAAGCCAAAAGTGCCAAGTAATGCTATCACAAATGCAGGACTAATTTGTGTTAAGAAAGTCTTTAAGTCTGTTTTTTTGTATTTCAAGAATTGGCTAATGGCCACAAAAAAAGTTACTAAGACAGCTAGAGGTAATTGCCACGAATTGTAATGCTCAATCGGTTCAGAAGGTGGTGCCAAAGAAGTGCCAATCAATTCATTTATAACCGGAATGGAAGAAGATAGAGTAATTTGGAAAGCAGAGATGGCCAATACAAGAGCACCTAAAAAGATCCAAAATTCTCTACTCCAGAGCGCATCATCCTCTGATTTGCGAATAAATTTCCATCCACGACTAAAAAGTGCAAGCAAAGCAAGAAATAAATAAAAAAGTAGAAATACAATCAGTTGACCAGACAATCCATCCGCAAAGGAATGAACCGAAGTTTCACCTAATATGCCACTTTTTGTAAGATATGTTGAATACACTACCAAGAGAAAAGAAAAAAGTGTCAAAGCAAAAGCTGAAAACATCGAGCGCATTTTATTGCGATTAATGAGCATAAGATGTCCTGCAGCGACCAATACCAACCAAGGGACCAAGGAGGAATTTTCTACGGGGTCCCAGGCCCAAAATCCTCCAAAACTCAAAGCCTCGTATGCCCAGGCACCTCCCATTAATATACCTAAACCAAGAATGGCAATTCCAAAATAGGTCCAAGGCAATGCAGGTTTAATCCAGCTTTGATATTCTCTTTTCCAAAGTGCTGTGATTGCATATGAAAAGGGGATGAGGGTAGTGGAGAAGCCAAAAAATACAGTAGGAGGATGAATTGTCATCCAATAGTTTTGCAAGAGTGGGTTTAGTCCATTTCCGTCAACGAATTTTAAGTATTCAGGATTGCTTACAAAAGGCAAACCCAGCATGTCAGGATGTTCTCGAAGTAGAATGAAGGGATTACTTCCTATTTGTAAATCGAAAGGAAAAATTCCTAAAAGCATTGCCATTAAAAAGCTTTGCACCGAGGCAAAAATCAAGAGCACTCCACCTTCCCATTTTTTAGTGGTAAAAATCAGCACATTGGCCAATACAACATTCCAAAAAGACCATAGCATAGTACTGCCTTCTTGTCCTTCCCAAAAACAAGACAGGATATAGCGCATTGGTAAATTAGAAGAAGAATGTCTCCAGACATAATAATATTCGAATGCATGATTGTATATCAGATAAAATAGAATGCCGACAAATCCTATAAGAGAAATGGTATGAATCCTGAAACTAATTCTTGCCATTCTCTTCCATGAAGCATCACCTAAGTTAACATCAGAAATTTTCCAATAAGAAAAGGTGGCAATGAGGGCACTAACAAATGAAACGATAATAAGAAGTTCTCCAATCTGACCTGCCAAGAGGTTTTCTCCAAGGTATTCTGTCATTTTAATAGGTGCTTTCAGCTGTAATTTCCATCAATTCTTCTGCTTTACCATCGTTGTATTTAGAAGGACACTTCATCAATATTTTTTTGGCCCTAAAGTGATCGTCTGCCATAATTCCTGTGATCACTACTTGTTCTGAACGTTCAAAATCTTGTGGTTTTGCACCTTCAAAAACGACTTTTTTTTCAACACCATTGTTGTCCAGCATATAAAAGGAAAACTCATTGGCATTGACTTCAGGAGCATAATCGATCGCTTTTTCTTTATTTAGTTGACCAACAACCTGGAACTCCTTGTTTGGAAATTGTTCCGCAGTAAAAAAGTCAGCATAGGTTGCAGCGTCTGATATCGTACTGATAATGGCACCAATGGCAACGGCAATTACAATGATGGCAATGATGTGTGTTTTTTTCATTTTTGTTTCAATTCTTTTTCTAATCGGGAAAGTTTTCGGTCAATGCTTATCAAGTAAACAATTAGGCCGATCAAGATGGCGAGTAAAACGCTTACGACAACATAAATCTTTCCATTGGAACGCATCACATCGGCCATTTCGACCTCGTTTGCCTTGCTAAGCAGACTGATAAATACTAATAATAGGGTAAAAGGTAACCTCATAAAACTAAATCTTGTTGCAGTTTGTGTTTTCTCAATCGAATGGTATACATCCACCATCCGAGTAGGATCCAAGCCATGACTGCAGGGTAAAAAACCAATTTCATATTGTTGTCCAAATCATAATTGTTGAAGCCTGGATTTCCTCCATTTCCTGGATGCAAGGAATCTGTCATTCTTGGCAATATGCCTATAAAGACGATCAACAAGACAAAGGCGAAAATGTTATAAACTGCTGATATTCTGGCTCTCTTTTGTTCGTCTTCCAAAGAAGCTCGCAACACCAAATAAGCCATGTAAATCAACATGGTAATGGCAGAGCCGTTCAATTTTACGTCATTGGTCCACCAAGCACCCCAAGTAAATTTAGCCCAAATACTTCCTGTAATGGTCCCTAAAATTCCAAAGACAATGCCTGTATTGACTAATTCAATTGCTTTTGCATCTGCTTTAAGGTCGTTTTTTGAAAGTTCCTTCACGCTGTTAACAGTGGACATAAAAAATAAAAATATCATGCTGAACCACATGGGTACATGGAAATAGAGGTTGCGAATACTCTCGTACAATATGTGTTGGCGGGGCACCTCAATTAACAAACCTCCAATGAGGGTGTAAATGAGTAAAATAACTGTGACGACTTTCCGCAAATTTCTCATTGAAAATGAGCGATTTAAATTGAAATAATTGCTACTGTTTTAGCTTCGCCAAAGGTACGGAAATAATATATACGACAAGCTGTATACCAAGACGTTTAGTAAGGCCAAAACGAGTAGATAATGACCCACTTCATCCCATGAAAAGCCTAGTCCACAATACATGCTTGCTTTGACTGCGGTGAGCAAAGCGGGCAACATTATCGGAAAGGCCAAGATGGCGGTCAAGGCTGCATTGTTGTTGGTCTTGGAAGCAATTGCAGAAACTAACGTCAAGGTTGATGCAAGTGCGCTGCTGCCTAATAAAATCACTCCAAAGAAAAGCCGACTATTTTCTAATGGATTGCCTAGAAGAAAATGAAACAGTCCAAAACTCAACACACCAACGGTCATTAATAAAAGCGTATTGTAGATTAATTTTGAAAAAATGATGCCTTGTGGACTGCATAAACTATAGTAATATAGAAACTGATTGGATGATTCTCGCTTAAAGCTATTGATACTTGCATTGGTGGCTGCAAAGAGCAGTACTACCCAATACATGGCCAACCATGTGGAAAGGTCTTCGATTTCGTTAAACACCAAATACACTAAAAAAACAGTTGCAATCACATAAAGTAATATGCTATTGAAACTGGCTTTTTCTCGCCATTCAAGTTGGACATCTTTTCGAATCAGGGCAACTATTTCATCTAAACGTTTGATAGGCTATTTTTGAGCCAAATTTAGCCAGGATAAATCATGCAAAACATTATTCCCTTTCACGAGGATTACCTCTCAAGCATCATGGAGATTTTTGACAGCAATGTTCCAAGATACTTTGACCCTACAGAGCGTAGTCAGTTTGAGGAATTCTTCGCAAGTTTTTATGGTGGAGAATATTTTATTTATAACGAGGACGATACGATATATGGAGCCGGAGGCTTTTGTATGCAAAATCCTGGTGAAGCTAGAATTGTATGGGTAGTGGTGGACGAACAAAATCATGGAAAGGGCATAGGAAGAGCCTTAATGCAGCATTTAGAGAAAGTGATACGCGAAAAAGGAATGTACCAGAAAATATCACTGAAAACTTCGCAGCTCACAGATGTTTTTTATAAAAAATTGGGCTATACAACCCTATTCACTGAAAAAGACCATTGGGGTGAAGGATTGGATTTAGTATATATGGAAATGGAACTTTAGTCTTCTTTCAAAATAGCCCTCCACCGATCGGCCAATAAGTTAGCTTGCACAACATAAGTCCTTATTGAGTTTAAGTAATTCTTATAAATCAGCAAGTAAAAGTTGGATGCCATGTTTCTGAATTGGAGATCATTGGCGATGTATTCGTAATAGCTTTCATCATCAACTCCTAAAATCATGTTGGGGTACCATTCTTTCTCCTTTTTCCAAACATCTAAATTAGCGCGAATGTCTTTTTGAATCATGTCATTGAGCAGTTCAATACCAGTAGTAAATCTTGAGTAAAAGAACTTAGTGTCATGGATTAAGCTGTCTTTTTTAGTGTTTAAGTCAGTCTCCAATTCTTTTACAACGCTGTAACCTATTACATTGGGCTCAAAAGTCACAATCAGAGAAACCAGAGATCTACATTCAACACATGCTTTCACTTCTACTACATCCATTGAATCACCTATAATCTTTTTGTAGATTTCTTCCTTAGGTTCGTAATGTTTAATGA
>Ga0316208_1001266_pt1 | contig 24579 bp, 18 predicted proteins | sample 3monopyrite_MG_FD_204944 | JGI IMG/M metagenome (GOLD analysis project Ga0316208, IMG submission 204944) | Microbial mat bacterial communities from mineral coupon in-situ incubated in ocean water Damariscotta River, Maine, United States -... | ecosystem: Environmental > Aquatic > Marine >... | reverse complement strand
CCGTTTTCAATCCGCCGCACGACGCGCGACAAATGCAGCGTGCAGTCATCGGGCGGGACGTCGTCGGGAAACACATCCTCGTGGCGATCGGCCTCGGCCAGCTTCTCCTCGGCCAGCTTCTCCTCGGCCGGCTTCTCCTCGGCCAGTTTCTCTTCGGTAGTACGTCGACCACGCCGAGACGACTTCTGCTTCTTCCGACGTTTACCGCCGGAGCGTTTGGCGGCATCGCGTTTGTCTTCGGCTTCCAGAGAATACTCATCATCCAGTCGTTGAGTCGGGTGCTGGCCATCACGCTCACGCAGCTGCCGCTTGAGACGATCCTTCTCAACCTGTAACTCGTCGATTGTCTGCTGCTGGGCACGAACGGTCTGCTTCAATTCAGCAACCGACAGGCGCAATTCGCCAACAGTCCCCTTCAGTTCACACACCAGGTCGACAAGCTGACTGACGCTCAACGCCCGTTTGTCACCGGTTTCTGTCGTCGCCTTTCCGTCCATCCGCGACTGATAACAGATTCCACTCGCTGTGCCTGGCCCAGATCAAAATCTCAAGATAGGACAGCTACCCCCGGATGGCCGCCATTTCGCGAGCGGCCGCGTCTTCCATCGACTTCTCGACTTCGTTGACCGGCCGACCACTTCGCAGCAAGCCGGCGTGCAGGATCTTCGCGACTGGCGACGTCACGCCTTCGCAAAGTTTGCGAAGGTCACCAGCAGCTGCGTCAGTGCGACTCAGCAAAGCTTTCAGTTCGGCCATGAAAGGCGTTGGCAGAATCCGACTGCGCTGAGTGTTCACCGCACGTTCCAGGCCGACAGTCACGGCGGCCAATGAGAACAGAATCATTACCCCCATAAACGCCAGACCGGTCGCTCCGCTGTTGAGGACCATCCCCATGATGGAGTCGTCCTGCTCGCTAGCAGGAGCTTCGAGTACAGGTGCAGGCTTCGCGGCGTCTGCGGGTTCAGCCGGTCCGCCTTCGGCCGGCACTGGTGGCGCGCCATCAGGTTCAGCAGGGGGCTGAGCCATGACGGCGGGCACGGCAACCATTAATCCAACGGCCGCGATCCACGTCGCGACGCGATTTGTCTTCCGAGTCAAGTTCATCGTCCGCCTTTATTTAGTTTTGATTCCTGCCAGCAGAGCTTGTGCATCTTTCACTCGCGCGTGATTTGCGAACTTCTGCACCATTGTTTCCAGCTCCTCGCGAGTCTGTTCGTAATTCTTCAATTCGATGAAACAGCGGCCGGCTCCCAGATGAGCGAGCGCTTGCCACTCGGCGTACTGTTCTTTCTCCGGGTAGCCGACGACGACTTCCAGAAAGTGTGCCGAAGCCTCTGCGTACTTCTTCTGGCTGAAGACGATCTCGCCCATCATGAAACGGCACTTGGCGGCTGTCGGGCTGGACGTCGCTTTCGTGACGGCTTCGTAAACCTGCAGTGCCTTGTCGAGCTGATTCTGATTCTGCAGGGCCAGTCCCAGTCCGTAACGAGCTTCGTTGATCGCATAAAAATCGGCGAAACCAGCGATCAACGCTTCGTACATTTTCTGGCTGTCCGGCCAACGTTTGAGGGCACTGGCCGAGTCCCCGCCGCGGTACAGCGCGTTAGGAACGTACTTCGCGTCTTTTGATTTGACGACCGCATCGTAATGCACGTACGCGTCGGCGAATTTGCTTTGACGATACAGGCACTCGGCAGCTCGGAAGCGGGCGGGCGTCAGCAGCGGGCCGGTCGGAAACTCTTTGACCTGCGCGAGGAACGTCGCCGTCGCCGGCTCGAACTGGTCCAGCTCGAACTGCGTTTCTCCGAGCCGGTAGAACAGCGTTTCGCGCAACTCGGCCGGTGTCTCTTTTTTCGCAAGGCCATTGCCGAACGACTTGACGGCTTCCGCTTTCTGTTCCGCCGCGGCCTGCAGCTCGCCGACGCGGAACAAGGCTTCGGCTCCGTGCGGACTTTCGGCGAACGTTGTGGCGAGGGTTTGAAACGCCGTGCCCGCGTCCTTGTCACGTTTTGCATCCAAGTAGGCGAAACCGAGTTCGTACCACGCCCGGTCGGCGTCCTCGAACTTCGCCGCGTCTTTCAGCAGCGACTCGAGCCCGGTGATTCCCTGCGGCAACTGTTTTTGTTCGAGCTGACACAGCGAAAGCCGATATCGGGCTGCGTACGTCTGCTTCATGGCGGCTTCGGTTTTCTCCGTCGGCGGGACGGCCAGGAAGTCGACGGCGGCGGCGGCGGCGGCGGCGGCGGGGACTCCTTCTGTCGAAACTGACAATCGCCCCGGAGGTACTTCGCGTCGTTGGCGATGTCTGATTTCGCGTAGGTCGTCAGCAGTTTTGAAAGCTCGGCCGTCGCACCGTTCAGGTCGGGCTTCGTCATCAGCACGGTGGCCAGCTGCACGCTTTTGGCGAAACCTTTGACGAGTTTGTCGAACTCGACGGCTGCTTTACGAAACTCAGCCGCTGCTGCTGCCTGAGCTTTCTTCTGCTCGGCTTCAGTCTTCGTCGCGTCCGCGGTGTCCTGCAGCGCGAGCGACGTGTTGTAATGGCACATCCCGAGGTTGAACTGCGCACGGTCCCGCTGCTCGAACCCGCCGTACTTGGCCAGCACGTCTCGAAACACCGCCGCCGCTTCGGGGAAATTGCGATCGCCAAACTGGCTCACGCCGAGATTCAGATGCGCGGACGGGAGCCGTTTGTCCTTCGGATGCTTCTGAAGAAACTGCGTCCAGCGCACGGCCGCCTGAGCGAACAGCTTCTTCTTCTGAAACGCGATGGCGACGCGGTACTCGCGAATCGCCGCCGCTTCTTCAGGCGTGACTTCCTGCGCGAACGCCGTCCCGGTTTGACCGAACATGGCCAGCAGCAGCCCACAGAAAATCGCGACGGCGACAGGTTTTGTTGCGCGAGTCTGAGCGTTGGCTGCCGGGATTCGACCGTGTGAGGGGCCGATCGAAACAAGCTGCTTCGAGTATACTCGCCGGCTTTTCCAGCAATCACGCATCGTGCGTGCAGAGGGTATGAGGACTCCTTCACACAGGCTCTCTGCCTGAGACCTGCGTACCCGGCCTCCCAGCCAAAGTGCGCCGCGAACTGTTGTACCGCCAACCTGGACGACCCATGTCATTGACCGGTCGATCATCAACCCATCAACGATCGATCATGCGTCCGCCCGCTTCACCACCGCAATTCACTGCCTCGTTGCTTCACCAGGAAGCTGCGTCAGTCTTTGGGTTCGGCGATTCGTTTCATGTAAATTCGCTGGACTTCGCGCATGCAGCATCGACCGCCTTCTTGCGAAAGATCGGCGCACGCGAGTTTCCCCGATCGAGGGCCTGGTACAGCCCGCCGGCGTCGTCCGCTGGTGGTGCTTCTGACATCGACACTGCCTGCGCAGGCGGACCGAATTCTGTCGCGGTGTCAGAGTGGAGATGCAGCGACGACGTTGCTCAATTTGCCAACTCGATGCCAAAGAAACGACAGGCGTTCGCAGTCGTGATGGCGGCCATTTCTGCCGGCTGCAACCCGTGAGCTTCGGCGAGGCTGTTCAGCGTGTGCTGGACGTAGGCCGGCTCGTTTCGTTTTCCTCGATAGGGCACCGGAGCGAGGTAGGGAGCGTCGGTTTCGACAAAGAGTCTGTCTTTCGGCAGCCCGCCAGCGATCGCGCGAAGTTCGTCGTTGCGTTTGAAAGTCAGCATCCCTGTAAAGGAAAGGTGCATCCCTAGTGCCAGGCATTCTTCCGCGGATTCGGCTGACTGGCAGAACGAATGCATGACTCCGTTCAGCGTTCCTTGCTCGGCATCTTTCCGCAACATCTCACGAACTTCGTCATCAGCGTCGCGGCAGTGGACGACGAATGGTTTGTTGATCCTTCGTGACAGTTCGAGGTGCCGAAGAAAGTAGTCTTGCTGCAGTTCTGGCGGAGCGTAGTCCCAATACCGATCCAGACCGGTCTCGCCGACGGCGACAACCTTTTCGTGACCTGCCAATTCTTCGATGACTTCCCAGTCACCGTCCACTGCGGCGACGGTGTAGTTGGGATGAATTCCGACGACTGCGTAAACACTCGGGAAACCCTCGGCCAGATCGACCGACCGACGACTACTGTTTGCGTCGGTGCCGATGGTGACAATGGCCGCGATGCCATTTTCGATCGCGTTCTGGACGACCGCTTCAACGTCGTTCGTGAACGAGTCTTCGTCGAGATGGCAGTGCGTATCGACCAGCTGCATAACGACAAGTCCTGCTCGTGACGATGAATGCCGTTTCGCGACCGCCGCGCAAATAGAACCTGTAAATGTGACGAAGCGACAGTCTCAACATCGACAATCGCTAGAGAGTCTTTAAGGCTTCGAGCGTTTGTTCTTCGTCACTCGCCAGTTGCTCGACAAGACGAAGTGCCTCCGAATCGTCCGCGAGCTGCGAAGTCGCGTCTTTCAAAGCTGCAACGACCGACGTGCCGTTGTCGACGAGTCGCTTCTTTGCGAACTCGAGCGTCACAAAATGCAGTTCGGAGCAATCTTTCGGATAGTTAGATCCCGGCACAACTGCCCGTCGATCAATCAGCAGCGAGGCAAGTCGCTCTGCACTGAACTGCTGGCGACGAACCAGGCCCATGAACGCGTCATGTCGAACCTGTTCGTCCTTACCCGTCCACGGCCAGCTCTCACCAATGTACTGGAGAAGGCTGTACCGAACTCGGTTCAGCAGGTCACTCAGAATCTGCAGACTCGCTTGATCACTCATAGCTGGAAACCAGACTCCGGGACTTCTCGAAAAGTTTGCCTTTAGTTTGCTCAAAGCTGAACGGGCACTTGTTGTAGATTGACGACACCGCGAAATCGAACCGGTTTACGGGAATAACGAGGTAGCGACGCCGTGTGCCAGGCTGGTTGTCCACGTTGGAAACAGACCGAGCAACAATACCGGAAGAGCGATCAATAGAGCGTAGTTACCGATCGTTGATGGTACTTCGACGGGGCGAGCACCTTCCAAAGGCTCTCTCATGAACATCGCCTTCAGAATGCGAATGTAGTAGAAGAGGCTGAAAACTGTGTTAGCCCCACCGACAACCAGCAGCACCCACATGAACCAGTGGACGTTGCTGGCGATGTTAAAGAGCGACATGAAGATGACAAGCTTGCCCCAGAATCCACCCAGTGGCGGCAATCCAACCAGGCTGAAAACGCACAGAACCATGCAGGTACACAACGCTGGTGCCTGCCAGCCAACTCCGTTGAATGAGTCGAGCTCTTCGCTGAATGTCTGATTTCGAAGCAGTGCAATGACGGCAAAAGCTCCGAGGTTCATGAACAGATACACAAACAGGTAGAAGAGCAATCCTTCAACGCACATTCGTGCGGCTTCTGTCGTGTCAAAGCCGACAACTGAAGAGCCCTTCGACATAACAACCATAAGAGCGGACACAGCCATCAACATGAAGCCGGCGTGAGCGATCGTGGAGTAAGCCAGGAGTCGTTTGACGTTGGTTTGCGAGTAGGCTGCCAGGTTCCCGAAGGTCACGGTCACTGCGGCAATCGCTCCGAGCCCCAGGCCAATTCCAGTGGTGAACTCGGGATACGCATCCGGGTTGTCTCCGACCAGTGCCAGGCAGAAACGCACGAGCAGTGCAAAGGCTGCTCCCTTCGAGGCGACCGACAGGAAGGCTGCAACTTCCGCAGAGGCTCCTTCGAAGACGTCGGGACACCAGAAGTGGAATGGCACCAGTGACAACTTGAATGCCAGACCGACCAGAACCATCAGCACTGCCAGCAGCACCGTCCGACCTTCAGCCGTGCCAGCTCCACCAGCATCACCAAGAACGATGGCCAGGTGGGTGGCCATGTCGGGCAGGCTGGCTGTTCCAAGCAGGCCAGTCAGCAGGCTGATTCCGTAAAGCATGACTCCGGCAGCACCGGCACCGTAGACGACGTACTTAAACGCCGCTTCGCTACTCTTTCGGTTTCCTTTGAGGAAGCCGACCATCACGTAGCCGGGCACACTGGCCATTTCGATCCCAACGAAAAACATCAGCATGTGATTGGCCGAAGCCATGATCATCATGCCGATCGTCGAACCGAGCATCAGCGTGTAGAAGTCCGGACCGTCTTCGCGATCAGGAATACCTGTAAGAACCGTCAGAGCAACGACGAGGACCAGGAAGAGTGCGAGGAGTCCGCGGACAAAGGCACCGAAATGGTCAAAGACCAGCAGGCCAGTGAAGAATGGCTCGGGCTGTTGCGGATTGTTCACGTCGAGCAAGGCCAATAATTGAGCGCCGCACAATCCGAGAGCAATCAGTGATCCGACGAGCGTTGTGAAGTATGGCGGAATCCAGCGATCGACCGCGCCGAACAACCGCAGCAGCAACAGCATGACGATCGTGCCACTCAGCGCAAGCTCTGGCGCGAAGTGACAGAGCGAAGTCTGCACCGTTTCGTCGATCAGGTCGTTAAGGAGTGTCCCGAATGAAGTCATGAGGGATATGTCTTTAAGTCATTCGTCCAGGATTAGTGAAGGACAGGCTTCAGTTACGGAGCCGGCACGGCAGTGATTGAAACACCGGACTGCTGAGCGTTCTGAAGACCAGCACTCATGCCATCGACAAGTTCCGCCATCGATCCGTTCATTACATCGAACATCAGGTTTGGATAGACGCCCAGAACGACCGCCATGACCAACAGCGTGATCGCGATTGTGGCTTCGCGGGCATTCATTGGGGTGATCTCGTCCGCGTGCGGTCCCTTGTACTCGGCTCCGAGGTAAACCCGTTGGAGAGTCCACAAGATGTAACCAGCAGTAAGGATCACTCCTGAAGCGGCCACGATTGCCAGGACTGGCGAGAAGTTCCAGGTGCTCAGCACGACGAAGACTTCGCCAATAAAGCCGCAAAGACCTGGCAGGCCAAGACCTGCAAAGAAGATGCCAGCAGCAAGTCCTGAATAAAGTGGCATCAGCCCGAAGAGACCACCGAACTGATTTAGATCACGATGGTGAACCCTGTCGTAAATCACTCCGACCATGAAGAACATCCCGGCGGAAGAAACTCCGTGGGCGATCATCTGGAACATGGCCCCGTTCATACCCATCAGCCAGTAGTCGCGTCCTGCAGTGACCATGATTCCGCTCTCGGCGGAGATCTTCCAGACTCCCATGCCGAGAATGACGTAACCCATGTGGCTGACGGAGCTGTAAGCAACCATCCGCTTAAAGTCAGTCTGAGCCAACGCGGCAAAGCCACCATAGATGATGCTGATCACGCCGATGGCTACCAGCGTGTAAGCCGCGTATTGGGCTCCCACCGGGCAGATCGGGAAAGCAATTCGAAGAATTCCGTAGCCACCCATTTTTAGAAGCACACCGGCCAGGATCATACTGATCGGAGTCGGAGCCTCGACATGAGCATCAGGTAACCACGTGTGGAATGGGAAGCACGGGACTTTAATCGCAAAGCCGATGAACAGCAGAATGAACGCCGTGATCTGTGTGAACTCGTCAAACTGCAGCCCCGGTACGTTGCCCTGGCCGATCTGAGTCAGCCTGAGGATGTTAAATTCATTACCGCCGCCGAAGTAGAACATCAGCATGGCGATCAGCATCAGCACACTTCCAGCGAGTGTGTAGAGGAAGAACTTGATTGCTGCGTATTCTCTTCGCGGTCCGCCCCACACTCCGATGAGAAAGTACATCGGGAGCAGCATGACTTCCCAGAACACGTAGAACAGGAAGAAGTCGAGAGCCAGGAAGACGCCGAGCATCCCCGTTTCAAGCAGCAGGAACAGAATGAAGTAGCCCTTGTGAAGCTTGTTGATGCTCCATGAAGCCATGGCGGCCAGCATGCTGATGAAGCTTGTCAGGACAACCAGTGGAAGACTGATGCCGTCATAACCCAAGCGGTAGTGGATGTTCCATGAGCCGATCCATTCAACGGAGACGCCATTGACGCCATCAACCACCGGCTGAATTCCGGTTTCGTTTGGGTCGAAGTTCGACCAGAGGCTCAACGTCATGACGAAGGTAATCGCCGTAATGACAACGGTGAAAACACGCATCGCTTCCACGGCTTTGTTGTTAAACAACAAAGCGAGAGCAAGCGCGCCGATAGTCGGCATAAAAATTAATGCTGACAGGGACAGGATGTTATCCATGATGACCGTTCTGACCTCGGAGTCGAAACCCGTTGAATCCGTTTATTGAACTACTTACGCCTTGGGTATGAATGCAAACAACAGGGCGAACAAGGCAACGACGCTGACCGCGATAAACATCACGTACTGCCTCATTTTTCCTGTCTGGAAAACGGTGAGACTCATTCCAACGGAACGAGTCACGTGTCCAACGACATTCACAAGCCCGTCTACAATTTTTTCGTCAAACTTCTTATCGACATTCCCGATCCAGATGGCAGTTTTCGCTGCAGAATGGAGGACCCAGTCGAGGACGTTTATGTCGAACCCTGCACACCATCGTCCGACGATGTGGGCTGGTCTGACAAATGCTGCATCGTAAAGGTTGTCAAACTGCCACTTTTCGACGAGGAAACCGTGCACGCCAGAGAACTGTTGTTTGATCATTTCCGGGTTAACGACCGGTCGGCAGTAGAGGAAGAACGCTGTGAGAGTGCCAAGGGCCGCAGCAAGCAGAGCGGCGATGCCAGCCGTGCTGTGAACTTCGTGAATTGCGTGGCGTGATGGCAACGCGATGTTGGCAACTCCGCTGTGTTCGACGCCGGACGCGACTCCCAGTGGCTCGCTGTTACCAATCATCTGGTAAAGCGGACCACCTTCTCCACCGATCGCACATCCGGCGGCAAAGAGTGAGAGAATCAAGAGTGGGGCGAACATGACTGCCGGGCTCTCGTGACAGTGGTCGTAAACAGCCTGATCACGAGGCTTGCCGGTGAATGTGTAGAACCAGAGTCGGAACATGTAGAAGGCAGTGATCCCAGCAGTGACCAGAGGGATGAGGAACAGCAGGAAGTGAACCGGGTTCAACTGCATGTAGGCAAGTGCCGTTGCGACAATCGCGTCCTTGGAATGGAATCCCGAAAAGGCGATTGAGGTGCCGGGAATGGCGAGGCCAGAAATTGCGATCACACCAATCAGCATCGTGTAGGCTGTAATGGGCATTTTGTGGCGAAGGCCACCCATCTTCGGCATTTCCTGCTCATGGTGGCAGCCATGAATGACGCTACCAGAACACAGGAACATGAGTGATTTGAAGAAGGCGTGTGTGATCAGGTGGAAGATGCCAGCGGCCCAGCCACCCAGGCCGATCGCCAGCATCATGTACCCGAGCTGGCTCATCGTTGAGTAAGCAAGAACGCGTTTAATATCGGTGGCAACGACTGCGATTGTGGCGGCGACGAACGCCGTGATGCAGCCAATGTAGGCGATCGTCAAAAGCACTTCAGTTGTGAAGACTGGGTAGAATCGAGCCGCAAGGTAAACTCCAGCCGCAACCATTGTGGCGGAGTGGACGAGTGCCGAGACCGGCGTCGGACCTTCCATGGCATCGGGAAGCCATGTCTGCAGTGGGAACTGAGCACTCTTTCCGACGCAGCCGCCGAACACGCCCATGCCCGCAATGACGAGCAGGAAGTACGGCAGTGTCTTGTTTGGCTGACCGTCTGCCGGAGCTGTCCAGTGGCCGTCGTGTCCCGATGTTTTGAGGACAACGTCATCACCAGAAGTTGCAATTTCGCCATCGGCTCCGCGGATCATGCTGAACAGGCCAGGCTGTTCGTGACCGCGAACTTCGGTGTCGCCGAAGCTAAACGTTCCGCAGTACGTCCACAGGATCATGAGTCCGATGATGAATCCAAAGTCGCCAACCCGGTTGACGATGAATGCTTTGTTAGCGGCAACGTTCGCTGATTTGCGTTCGGTGTAGAAACCGATCAGCAGGAAGCTTGAAATTCCGACCAGTTCCCAGAAGACGAATACCTGGAAGATATTTCCTGCCAGCACGATGCCGAGCATCGAGAAACAGAACAGCGACAGGAACGAGAAGAAGCGGTGGAAACGGCCTGGGCGATGGACGTGATGTCCGTCGCTCGTGTGAGCGTTGTGGTCGACATATTCGTCGGTCAGTTCGTCGGACATATATCCGACAGCGAAGATGTGAATGCAGGTGGCGATCAGCGTCACCATGCAGAACATCAGAATCGTCAGGCTGTCGATGTAGTAGTCGATGGACAGATTCAGCTTACGGAAAGTGGCGAGCGAGTAAAACGTCCCGGAGTAAGCCGGGGCTGGTCCGTGGTGAGCATCGTCGGTGTGATGTGCAGAATCGCCGTCACCAGCATGGGCAACATCATGGTCGCCAACTTTTGAGTGGTCAGCGTGACCTTTGCCGTGTTCGTGTTCTCCGCTGCCGTGCTCGTGTTCTGCTTTTTCATGGCCATCGTCGGCGAGCGAAGCGACGGAATGATGTCCCGACTCGTCGTTGGCGGCGAACACCTGCCAGTGATTCTCAGTTCCCCAGCGGTAGAACGTGAATGAGCTCAGCAGAAAACTGGCACCGATACAGGCGATGGCCAGATACGCCGCTCTCTTATCCTGACGATTTCCCTTTCCCCACGTATAGCCCCAAAGAACCTCGATGCCAAAGCCAAGTAATGGCAGCATCCAGGCCCACAGCAGGTATGTGGAGAGTTCGGAACCGAGACTTCCCATGAGATTCTCTACGAGCTAACCGAAAGGAGTCGGGAAACGCTGATAAAATTAACCACGCAGTTCGTCGCCGCGGTCGACGTCGATGGTCAGGTGGTTGTTGTAAAAGTTAAGAGCGATCGCCAAGGCGACAGCAGCTTCTGCAGCAGCGAGCACGATAACGAACAGCGAGATTACCTGACCGTCCAGACCCATCGCTGAATATCGCGAGAAGGCGACGAAGTTCAGATTCGCACCGTTCAGAACCAGCTCAACGCCCATCAGGATGCCGATACCGTTTCTCTTCGTCGTCATGCAGATCACTCCGCAGACAAAAAGCACGGCACCAATCGCGAGAACATAGTTCAGGCCAATTGCGTCCATTTGAGAACTCGCATTCCAATATCAAAATGCGGACAAAGTTGAGTCCGAAACACGTAAAAATCTTGAGTTACGATTCCGCTGAAACTCGTCGCTTTGTGCGAGCGAGATAAGCGGCACCGATCAAAACAACCAGAAGATGCACTGAGATAATTTCGAAGGGCAACAGGTAGCCAGGAGCTTTTCCGTCTTTGTCAGGCCGAAGACCGATGAACGACATGGCCAGCGGCCGAACGGTGTTACCCGAAGAAGCCTCGTTGTACCCCTGCGGCGGCACGTCAACTGCCGTGACACCTGCAAGTTTCGCTTCGTTCCGGTCCCAGTCGACACTCCACACCGTGAAGGAGAAGACGGAGAGAAACAAAACTCCAATACCGGCTGCAAGAAAACCTTCCGCCGGAGAAGTTTTAATTTGCAACAAAGCGGAACTCGAAGTGAGCATCACCCCAAAGATCAGCAGAACGATTGTGCCGCCGACGTAAACCATTAATTGCGTGGCACCGACGAAGTCAGCACTCAGCAGAAAGAACAGGGCACTGATTGAAGCCAGGCTGATAATCAGGCTGAACGCCATGCGAACGACGTTCTGGCAGATCACGACCGAAATGGCCCCGCCACAAGTCAGTAGAGCAAACAGTGCGAAAAGTAGTTGTTCGATATTCACTCGGACACCTCGACATCGGCAGCCGCGACTTCGACTTTGGGGTCGTCAGTCGTCAACACTGCAGCTTCCGTGAGTGGTGCCGAAAGTGGCAACACCTGAGGACGGCCTGTCAGAACAATCAATGCCATCGGATAGACGACCGCTGCGAGAAACAGTGCACAGGACATTGGCAGCAGGTACTTGAGGCAGGTTGTCATCACCTGGTCAATTCGAAGTCGCGGCAGCGTCCAGCGAACCCAAATCTGAATCAGAACCAGCTTGGAAGCCTTTAACATCAGCACCCCGGCACCGATCAGATTGCCGAGAATGACTGATGGGTCGAGGACGTTTGCCGAAGTGCCCTTGAGTGATCGCACGATGCCGAAGCCGTCGTCCCAACCACCGAGGAACAGAATCGCGGCAACAGCACTCACGAGGAACATGCTGGCGTATTCGGCGAGGAAGAAAAACGACCATCGCATTCCGCTGTATTCTGTGAGGAAGCCTGCGACCAGTTCACTCTCTGCTTCTGCGAGGTCGAACGGTGCTCGTTTACAGCTGGCCGTTGCGCAGACGAAGTAAACGATGAACGCCGGACCTGCGACCGGGTGAAAAACGTTCCAGTGCATGAAAGGCGGCCATCCCGTGTCCCAGCCGGCCGACTGAAAGTGAATAACTTCGTTCAGATTCAGCGTTCCTGCCATGACGATCGGTATCAGAGCACAGATCGACATCGGGATTTCGTAGCTGACCATCTGAGCCGCTTCACGCATCCCGCCGAAGAGTGCCCACTTTGAACCACTCGCGTATCCGGCGAGGATGACTCCGATGACCTCCAGCGAGAGCATCGCGAACAGTGCAAACAGACCGACATCTAACGAAACGGCTGCCCAGCCATCGGTAAACGGCAGGAACATGAAAGCTGCGAAGGAGGCGATGACTACTACATAAGGGGCGACTCGAAAGAGCGGTTTGTCGGCAGCCTTGGGAGCAAGGTCTTCTTTCTGGACAAGCTTGGCACCGTCAGCGACTGCCTGCAGCCAGCCGAAGCGGCCGCCGACTCGTGTTGGTCCAAGGCGGTCCTGAATTCGAGCGGAGACTTTTCGTTCTGCCCAGATGAAGATCCCAGCAGGCAAGCCAAAAAACGCACCGATCAGCGCTACGTGGATAACCGCAGCGATCGCAATGCTGCACGGTTCGCATCCGGCGTAGCTGTTGATTATCTCGGCGAGGCTTTCTGCCGCCAGGATGAGACTCATCGCCCGTCCTTTTGTGGTCTCGATATTCCGAGCGATCGAGATTTCGACCGCCCAAACAAACTGCTGAAAAGCACAACACTGTCAGCAGACCGGTCTTTGATCAGCGATCAAAAGGCGAAACATTCCTATGTCGCCCCGAACGGCTCCCAGTGAAGGGCGGGAACTATGACGAATGACTTTCAGCCGTTCAAGCAATCGAGTTTTGAATTCGTACAGCACGGGCACTTCGAGGCCGCATTTCTCACGATTGGGAAAGCGTGCCGTACATGTCGCTCGCGACGTTGCTGCCGAAAACGGATGAACCGTCAATCTTCGAGCATCCAGAACAGTGCTTCCCTGCTAGCCTGCTCAAGGTCAGGAAGGTTGGCTTCTCGGCCGTAAACGACGCAAAGGGAAGAATGGGCAATCGCACGAACCCGCGCTAGAACCAGCGATTCCTCGGCAACTTCTCCATAACACTCCAGCAATCGGCGACGGCCTGCGACGTCGAACAGCGACCATGCGCACGCCAGATCGGCCGAAGGATCACCAGCGTGAACGTCGCCCCAGTCGATGATTCCCGCCAGGCGAGCGTCTTCTTCAACTTCTGCGTCACAGGGTTCGACAATGACGTGCCTTGAATAGAGGTCACCGTGCACCAGGCAGTCGGTGACGGGCGGTTTGCACAACGGAAGAAGACGGTCGAGCAGACATTCCCAGCGAGCGGGACTGTCGATAATCCCCAGTCTTGCCGCTTTGCTCAGTTGCTCACGCGCCTGCGTCGAGCGTCGTTCGATATCCAGTCGCCCGAATGTGTCGTGCGGTGCTCCCAGTTGCAGAGCTTCCTCAGCCAAAATCGCGTGCAACGACCGAAGAAAAAGCCCGAGCTCCTCTGCAAGTTTCAGTCGCTGAGGCGCCGCAGGAGCAGCCTCGCACAGCTCGACGCCGGGAATCAGCGGATACCCCGCGAACGGCCAGGAGTACTCCGAGGTCGGCTTCCCAATTCGCAACGGGCATGAAACAGGAGCAGCCAGCCGGTCAGCAACCGCCGGGACGACGGCGAATTCCGAAAGGATCACGTCGGCTCCGAGCTGGCGGCGAGGGAACCGGAACACCCATTCGTCACCAACCAGCCACGCCGCGTTGTCCCACCCTTCGCCGAGCAGACTCAGTGAGCACGCAGCAAATTCCGGAAACTGATCGTCCAGAAGCTGCCGCACCAACTCTTCCGGGATTTCGATTTCTGCATCCCACGGAGAATTCATAGACCCTGCTCCTGAAGCCTGCATTTCAGTCCGGAAATTGCCGCGCAGTCCGCACTCTTGCAATTAGCGTCATTCCTGGCAATTTTGCAATTCTGGATTAGCCGATTCAGAAACAGGTTCGCAGGAAATTTGCGATCTTCTGAAATTGAAACTGAACCACGGAAGAAACGAAAAGACACGGAATCCTTGCTCGTCGCCCGCGTTCTTTTCGTCTGTTTTGTGTATTTCGTGGTTCAATTCTTCGTCAACCCGACGTCGACGTTCACGGTCGGCAGGTCGTCGCCGATCAGGATCGTGCGGTTTCGGCTTTTCATGCCACTGGCCGAGCAGGTGAATTTGTATTCGCCTTTCGGCAGGTTCTTGACCTCGTAGCTTCCGTCAGGATTCGTCGGCACGGTGATCGTTGCAGCCCGATCGGGGAACAGCATGAAACCGTGGCCGGTGTTTGACGACATGATCGTCATGGTTGGTTGCAGTTTGATCGACGCTCCCGCGACGGGGGCACCGTTGAACGTGACTCGCCCGTGAACGCTGGCGTCTTTGGGAGCGGCGGCTCGCAGGCTTCGCCACTTTGTAAGCACTTCGTTGTGAGTTTTGATATCGAAAATGTCGTCGGGCAAAACCTGGGGTTCGACGTTCTCGACACCGGCTTTCTTCAGGAGATCAAGCACGGTCGCTTCCATGTGGCTGATCGTGAATTCCTGGCCGTCGACTTTGACTTGTGATGAGTCACCGTGCGCGCATGGTCGGACGACTCCTTCGTGATCGACAAACATCATGCCGTGGTAGCTTTCGAGTCCGTACGCGACGAACGTCTTGCCGTATCCCGAGTCACCTTTCTGGTCGATGCCGACTGAGAACTGAAGGCCGATTTCTTTCGCGGCCTGGCGAGGGACTTCTGGCGAGCTGGTTTCGCCGGCCAGGGCGACGACTTCAAAGCCGTACTTCTGATATCGGCGATGAAGTTCCTGCACGGCAGCCATCCACTTCGAAGTCGGCGTGATCAGTCGTCCGCCGTAGAAGTAGAGCAGTGTCAGATTTCGTTCTGGGCGATTCCATCCGCCTGGGTCCGAAGTCAGCCATTCGGCAGGTTCGATAGCCGGAGCCGGTTTGCCTTCCAGCGGGCAGGCACCGTAATGCCCGACGGAATGCAACTCGAACAGGTCCGGCCGCGGCCAGTCATACTCCTGTTTCAGCCAAGGCTTGAGATCGCCCCACCAGGGATCTTCGTGCCAGCCGTAGCCGACTCGACGGTCCAGCACGTTAGTGCCAAGCTGGATTGGCGGTTCGAAGGAATCGTCATTGAACTTTGCCTGCACTTTCAACGCCGTGATATGAAAATCACGCGTCTTAGTGTTGTCAGTTCGGGTAGTCCAAACTTCGCGGGGGTACCAGATTCCGTTGGATTTTGTGAGTTCAGCCAGCCTGTGGCTGATCGTTGCAACACCGTTTTCGATTCGTTCTAACTTTAGCGGCAGCCAGGAGCGCTCAGGAGCAACAGAAAAACGATACTTCCAACTTCGCTTGTTACGCTCGCGGGTGACTTCCACGACGATGCAGTCGACTAAGCCGACCATGTCATTCTCGACAATTTTTGCGTCTTCATCTCTGAGTAGATCCAGAGTCTCGTTTGCCTTGCCGTTCATCGAGAAAAACAGGTTGATCGCTGACAACACCGGTCCCGCGAGAGACTCTTCTCCAAGTATCAGCAATGAGCGATCTGTGTGAAAATGAACGTTGCCGTCAAAGCCTTCGACCCACGAGGGCTCACGATCAGATTCAGGAAACATTTCGGCCAGAAAGTGTTCCCCCGAGGCTCTGTATCGAATTCGGCCTGAGCTACCTCGATTGTCAAAAAAACCTTGGTTATCGGCATTTCTCGTGTTGTACCTGGCGGCAAGATCAACGACGGCGAACTCTTGCATCGACTTCTGCATTGAATCCGCAATTGACGCTGGTGTTAGTTTGACGACTTTCTCTTTGTTGAGTGGTTTCACTTCTGATGGTGAGGCCGCTGGATTTGCATTTTCCTCGGCGAGAGTTTCGGACGACTGCGAGACGACGGTTAAAACCAGAGCCAGAACAATCAGCAGTGAGACCAGTCCGCCGATCCACCAGTTCGGGCTGCTGCTCTCGTGAGCTGGTTGGCCGAGCAGTCTTCGGATTCGTAATGCCAGATTGCCGCCCGTGGCTGCCATCGCCAGACCGCCTGCCGGAGCTCGCAACTCTTCCATTCGGACGAGCGCTTCTGCGTAACGAATCGGGTTTTCACAAAGATCGCTGGCGATGTCGTCGCAGCAGTTTTCTCGTTCCTGTCGGATTCTCCCGGACAGCCACCACACGGCCGGGTGATAGGAGAGGAGAGTTTCGATGACCGTCTGAATCAGATTTATGAAATAGTCGTGCCGGCGGATGTGTGCGATTTCGTGTGCGAGGATGGCGTCGAGTTGCTCGGCGGAAAGGCCAGTCATCGCGGTGGCGGGCAAAAGGATCAGAGGCCTCAAGACGCCGATAACGGTCGGGACTTCCACGAGCGCCGACTGAGCCAGCCGAACGGGGCGAGATACGCTCAGGCAGCGAGCCAGCGCCTCGACACGTTGTGTCAGTCCTTCGGCCGGTCGTGACGTGTCTCGATTTCGCAATCGGGAAACGCGGACCAGCGTCAAAATGAGCCGAATTGACAGAGCCGTCACGCCAATTAGCCAGCAGCCGACGAGCGTTGTCAGCCATGATCTGAGTGTGGCTGATTCAGAGTCACCGCCAGCCGCCGCTGTCGGTGAGCTGGGTGCCGGAGTCTGACCAACGTTGCCAGCTGGCCCGGGAATGGTCTCTGGCAAAGAGCCGTTCGTCACAAGGCTGCCATTTAGCTCCTGGGTAGTAACGCCGTTTTCGAATTCCGTACCGACCGCTTCGCGTTCGGCTATCGCTGTGGTGTTACTGACTAAGGACCGGGCAGTGACGGCCGGTGCCGCTGCCATCAGCAGAAAAGCCAGACACGCGACTCCGTAACGCACGGCGGCGGACGCGTTTTTCAGCGACAGCAGCACAACGGCGGCGACGAGAGCCAGCAGCGTTCCCTGCCAAACGAAATGGACGAGCGACCAGCCGAGCGTCTCGACGAATGGGTGATTCAGAATCTGAGAGAACTCGGTCATTTGGCACCGCCTTCCATTTTGTCGAGCAGTTTTCGGATGTCGGCAATTTCCTGAGCAGACGCCTTCTTCGATGACAAAGCCTGCATCACGAGTTTCTCGGTTGACCCTCCGAACGCTCGCGATACCAGATCCTTCACCAGTTGTTTCTGCGTGACGGCTTCTCGCTGCTTTGCCCGGTAAACGTGGGAGCGTTCTGACTCGTCCCGCAGCAACAGCCCCTTGTCCGTCATGATCTGCATGAGCTTGAGCATCGTCGTGTAACCGACATCGCGTTTCTGGCTGAGCTGGTCATGAACCTGTCGAACCGTGCTCGGTCCAAGGTCCCAGAGAACTCGCAGAATCCCAAGCTCGGCGTCGGTTGGTCGTGGGGATTTCGGTGCTGGCGGCATGGCTGATTTCGATTCGGTGAAATGGTCTGAACTGTGTGTCGAGCGGCTGGTTCAGTCGGTATCGACGAAAGTCTTCGTAGAATAGTACGAAGATCTTCGTAAGGTGCAAGCGATGTTTAGTGATTCGGGCGGATGCACTGTCGATGCCGAATCGCGAAACTGTCGCTACAGTTCGCGTCGACCGGTCATTGGCTGGTGGTTTGAACTCAGAATGAAGTCTGGCGGCGACGTGATGAATGACCTCGAAATTCTGCACCTCGATGAGCAGTGCGTTGCCGTGAACAAGCCGCCGGACCTACTGGTGCATCGAAGCTTCGTCGCTACTCGCGAGAAGGAGAACGTCGTCAGAACGTTGAGCCGCCAGCTTGGGCAGCGAGTCTTCACGGTGCATCGGCTGGACCGGGCGACGTCGGGAGTTCTGATCTTCGGGCTGAATGCTGAAGCCGCTCATTTGCTGACGACGCAGTTCGAACGGCGGGAAGTTCAGAAGACGTATCTTGCCATCGTCCGCGGTTACGCCGATGACTCCGGCACGATCGATATGGCGCTCCAAGAGCCGTACGACCGCATTGCGACGCCGGCGGAGACGACTGCAAACAAGCCGGCTCAGGAAGCAGTCACCGATTACAAAACGGTGACTCGTTCTGAACTGCCGCTGTCAGCGGGCAAGTATCCAACGAGCCGCTACTCGTTTGTCCGAGTCACTCCGCACACCGGCCGGCGTCATCAGATCAGGCGACACTTCAAACACACGTCGCACCCGATTGTCGGCGACATCAAGCACGGCGACAATCACGTCAATCAGCTCATCGAGCGAGAGTTTGGCATTCGCCGCTTGTTGCTCGTGGCGAGCGAGCTGTCGATCAAGCATCCGGCGACGGATGAACTGATGAGTCTGTCTGCGGCGCCGGGTGATGATTTCGACCGAGCTCGGGAGTTGCTGCAGCTTGATGTCAAACTTCCGTCGGGTCGTCTCACCGGCGAAGGAACCACGAATCAACACGAATAGACACAAATCTTCGACGCGTCATTCGTGTTTCTTAGTGTCCATTGGTGGTTCTCGTCAGGCTCATGTCGAGAACGGGTGTTGGTCAGGCAGCGTTCCGCTGATCGTCGTCGTGCTGTTTCGATTTAAGGTTGTCGTTGCTCGTGGCTGGCGGCGTGAGCTTGCTTAGTGGCTGTCCCGAATTAGATTCCCGATTTCCGTGAGCCTGTTTGACCCGAAGCCGCAGGCGATGGTGTTTTGAACGCGGGCGCCTGCGGCTTCCGGTCAAACAAGGAAGTTATTTCGGGACAGTTCCTTAGTGGCTGTCCGTCAGCGGCGAGCGTTTGTGCCATCAGGTCGGCGTCGCTGACGGCTGCTCGTCGAGCGTGTTCGTAGCCTTTGGCGTCTTTCATGAATGCGTAAAACGCCATGCAGACGCTGCCGATGAATCCGGACCAGCCGTCACGGAATTGTCGTTTGAGGAAGAATGACTTCAGGAAGACGAACGGCGGATAGAAGAGCAATGCCCAGGGAGATCGGCACTTGCCTTTCTGGAATCGGCTGAGTGAGATTTCGTCGGTCCAGTCGTTGAGCTTTCTGACTTTGACCGAGATGCTGGCTTCTGAGAAATGAAACAGCGGAGCTTCGATGCGGGCGACCGGGCCGTCGACGTCGAAGGCGGAGTGAATCGGAACGTCGTTCATCGTGCCGCGTTTGCGATTGAACAATCGCATGAAGTAGTTGTGCCGCGTGCCAGCGTGGCTCATATGCCAGAATAACTGCTCGCGCCGCGGGAACTCGTATCCGTCAGCAGCGGGCTCGCTGGCCAGGATGTCGCGAACGCTTTGTTGCAGCTCGGTCGAAAGTACTTCGTCGCTGTCGAGCAGAAAGACCCAGTCGTGCTCGGCCATGTCCAGCGAGAGCTGCTTTTGAGCGGCGTAGCCCAGCCACGGCTGCTCGACGACTTTGATCGGGTACTCGGCGAGGATCTCGCGAGTGCTGTCCGTGCTGCAGGAGTCGAGAACAATGATCTCGTCAGCCCACAGCACGCTTTCGATGCACGGGCGAATTGTGTTTTCACTATTAAATGTGGTCAGGCAAACCGACAACTTCTGCATCGCTTCGAATCCTTCCTGATGGGTCGCTTCCTGCGAGAATCAGCATTCTGCTCGACTTGTCAGATTCGGGCAATACGGTTCATCCTGCCTGTTCACGGGCCGTTCGCGCATAGAAAAACTGCCGAGTCCGTTGAAGTACGGACTCGGCAGTTTGTGGGTTTTCACGTTTGAAGCAGTGAACTTCTCAGCACTCGATGAGTTGTTTTTCGAAGCTGATGTCGTACTTCTTCATCTTCTTGTAGAGCGTCGTTCGGTTGATGCTCAGAGCGGCAGCCGTCTTCTGACGATTCCAGCCGTGCTGCTCCAACGCGTTCAGGATGATTTGCCGTTCCGGGACGACGAGTGCTGATCGGAGCGAACCTGCTGAACCCGGAAGCTCCAGCGTGTTGCGATTTGGATCTTCGCGACGCAGGTTTTCCGGCAGGTCGTCGACCATGACGGTTTCGTTTCTCGCGAGCACGACGGCGCGTTCGACGACGTTGACCAGTTCGCGCACGTTGCCCGGCCAGTTGTATCGCTGCATGACTTGAAGAGTCGTCTCGTCGAATCGTTTGACTTCTTTGCCATTCCGCTCGTTCATTTCGCCGATGTAATGCTCGACGAGCAGCGGAATGTCGGCCATGCGTTCTCGAAGCGGCGGCTGAGTGATCGAGATGACGTTGATCCGGTAGTAAAGATCCTGGCGGAACGTTCCGGCTCGAACGCGTTCTTCGAGGTCTTCGTTGGTGGCAAGAATCAGACGAACATCGACTTTGTGAGTTGTTGTGCCACCGACCGGTTCGAATTCTCGGTCCTGCAGAACTCGCAGCAGTTTGACCTGCAGACTCGGCGACGCCGTCGCGATTTCGTCAAGGAAGATCGTTCCTCCGTCTGCCTGCAGGAACTTGCCCATCTTGTCGTGATTGGCTCCGGTGAACGCTCCAGCAACGTGGCCGAAGAGTTCGCTTTCGAGCAGTGTGTCAGGCAATGCTCCGCAGGCGACTTCAACGAATGCCTGGTCACTGCGAGAGCTGAGTTGATGCACGGCACGGGCGGTCATCGTTTTACCGGTCCCACTTTCGCCGAGAACCATGACCGTGGCTCGTGTGTCGGCGACGCTTTCGATCAGGTCGAACATCTTCTGCATTTTGTAGTCACGACCGACGATGTTCGAGAGTCCAAATCGTTCGTTGAGCTGCTTCCGCAGGCTCTTGTTTTCTTCGACGATCGCTCGTTGTCCAAGTGCTCGTTGGATGGCGAGGTTCAGTTCGTCGTCGATGACGGGCTTCGTTAAGTAGTCGAACGCGCCGACTCGAATTGCCTCGACAGCGCTTTCGATCGTTCCGTAGCCGGTCAACATGATGACCGAGCTTTCCGGGCTGTTGTCGGTCGCCCATTCCAGCAACTGAAAGCCGTCCTGGTCCGGCAGGTTCACATCGCAGATGACGACTTCGAAGGGGAACTCGGCCATCCGCTCGATTGCCTGCTGGCAGGTGGAAGCCGTTTCCGTTCGATGTCCCAGGCCACGCAGATAGTCGGCCATGGCTTCGAGAATGTGTTGATCGTCGTCAACCACCAGCAGTGAACCGTGATTATTCTTCATGGTCTCTTTCTTTCACCGTTGCAGCGAATTAGCTGCGAGGTCTGTCAGTCGCTTCGGCAGTGTCGATCAATTTGTGTCGATCAATCCGTGAAACCGTCGCCATCGCCACATTCGATCGTGCTGGCAGGACGGCACGATGACTTGTGGCCGAATGACTTCGACTCACCACAACCTTGGACCAGGGTGGCGACTCGTCAACAATGACCTGTCGAGATTTGGCAACATCGTCCGTCAGATTGTTCAACTCGGCGGAAGTGTCACGTCGTGACGGCGACGAATCTTGAGCACGAAGTGTTTCGACCCGGCAACGTGGCTCCGTGGTCAACGTAGTTCACGCTGCTCATTCAGGAGCCCGTTCGCCGGTCCGCGTTGCGATCAGAGCGATGTCGCGGCCAGTAAAACCCGCCAATTCGGCACAACAGATCTGAATGGTTCCGGGAATTTGCCTCAGACTCGCTGTCGTGCAGAGCGGAGCAGATGTCGCGGAATCGGGATCGGATGATCAGTCTGGGTCTGGCAGCATTAGATTGGGCTAGATGCGGACAGATAATGTGTCAATATGACAAGATTCGTCCTGCTTGACCGGTTCTGCGCTGCTCAACTAAGATTCCGAACCCGCTTCGTACACCGGTTTTTCGAATTGTGCGAAGCATTGGCGAAATCTGACCGAGACCGCTCAGACAATGCCGAGATAGGCGGGGATGCGTTCTTACAACTTCGGCAATCGTTGTTCAGTCGCATGCAGTTTGGTGTTCGAGCGGTTGCTCGGATATTGCGGCCCCGGTCGCTTGGTTTTCTATTGGGCCGCTGTTTATATCAGGCTGCCGGCCTTGTAATGACAGGTTTCGCAGCTTGTACGGAGTTCTCCCTTGAGAGCGATTTTTAGCGACATTCATGGAAATCTCGATGCCCTCGATGCGGTCCTGGCCGACATTAAGGGGCAGGGGATTGACGAGCTCTACTGTCTCGGCGACATCGTCGGGTACGGGCCGAACCCTCGCGAATGTATCGACCGCGTGCGAGAGCACTGCGCGGCTTCGCTCCTGGGCAACCACGACCAGGGAGCTTTGTTCGATCCTGAAGGCTTCAATGCCGGAGCGGAACGAGCGATTTTCTGGACACGTTCTGTCCTTGAAACGGGCGAAGGCAGCGAAGAACGCTGGGAGTTTCTGGGTGATCTCCCGCGAGTTATTAAAGAACCCGACCATCTTTTTGTGCATGGGTCGGCGAGAAACCCACTCAACGAGTACGTCTTTCCTGAAGACATTTACAATCAGCGAAAGATGGAACGAATCTTTTCGCTCGTTGAGAAGAACTGCTTCCAGGGACACACGCATATCCCTGGCGTTTTTACCGAGGACATGAACTTTCTGACCCCGGAAGAAGTTGATTTCGAGTACCAACTTGTGAATCAGAAGCATCTGGTCAACGTCGGCTCGGTTGGGCAGCCCCGCAATGGAGTTCCCCACTCGTCCTACGTCATTCTCGACGGCGAAAAAGTGACGTTTCGTCGTGTTAAATATGACGTAGACGCGACGGCAAACAAGATCTACGCGATTCCAGAACTCGATAACTTCCTGGGGGACCGTCTTCGCGACGGTCGATGAAATGGATCAACAGCGACGGCTTCTCGTATTCGGGCTCGTTTCGTTTCTGACCTTCTACGGTTGGATGCTTCTCGGGCCTTGGGCTTTTCCGGACTTGTTCCCAAAGGACCCACCCCAGGTGGCTGAGGTCGACGGCATCGAGCCGGCGCCCGCCGACGGTGAGTCATCTGGAAACGCCGAAGAAACTTCGTCCAACGGCGACGGAGAATCAGACGGCGACAACACTCCTGCAGTTACAGCTTCGGGCGATCCGGCGCCGCAGACTGACACAAAGCCTGACAACCCTGCTGAGCCCGACGCTCCAAAACTGCCCGATTTCCCGACGCAGACCGTTGTGCTGGGTGCGTCCGACGTGGCATCCGGCTACGTCTTGCAGGTTGAACTAACGAGCGTTGGCGCGTCGGTTCAATCCGCAACGTTGACCGATTCTCGCTACCCGGTCGCCGAGAATCCCGAAAATCTAACACCGCGACCGCAGCTAAGAGTCGTCGGCAACAACCTCGCCCGTGACGAAGTCATCAAGCCGCTGACAAAAGACCGAGCTGCTTTGACGGTCGACCTGAATATCGAATCCGTTGACGAAGCTTTCAAAAAGCAGGACATCCGAGCGTCGCTGCGTACGCTTAACTGGGAGCTGCTGGAAACTGAAAAAGACGTCGACTATCCGAAAGTAATTTCCGGGGCAACGTTTCGAATTGTTTCCCCGGACGGTTCACTCGAAGTTCGCAAAATTTTCCAGCTTCAACGTGTGCCGGCCGACAAATTGAACGAGCCAGAGATCCGACAGATTTTCGGTCAGGCCTACCAGCTGGATGTCAGCGTTCAGCTGCGAAATCTCAGCAAGAAGACGATCGCCGCTCAGTACGCGTTGCAGGGACCGGTTGGTCTCCCTCTGGAGGACGTTGAAAATGCCCGTAAGTATCGAGACATTAAAGTCGGATTCCTTGACGGGGAAGGTTCCATTTCGGCCGAGCTGTTGACGGCTTCGGCGCTCGTTAAAGACTGGAAAAACGAAAGTGTCGAGGAGTGGACCAAACCGGTTCAATACGCCGGAGTCGACGTTCAGTTTTTCGCAGCTCTGATTGTTCCAACTGGTAATCAGGTAGCCCGGCAGCGCTTTGAGACTATCACACCAACGGTCGTGACAGTCGACACAGAAAACACCGAACGCAGCGACATCAGCCTCGAATTGAAGTCGCCTGAATTTGAAATCCCTGCCGACGGGCTCGTCCAACACGACTTTAAGATGTATCTCGGCCCAAAGAGTCTGGAACTGCTGGCACCATTCAAAGCGGACACGATTATCGACTACGGCTGGTTTGGTGGCATCAGCAAAATAATGGTTTCGCTATTGAGGACCTTCCACGGCTGGGGCATCCACTACGGCATTGCCATCATCATGCTGACGGTCCTCGTCCGAGGCATGATGTTCCCGATCTCGCGCAAGCAGGCGGCCAGCTCGAAGAAGATGAAGGATCTTCAGCCACAGCTGACGGCGATCCGCGAAAAACACAAAGACGACAAACAGAAGCTCGCTCAGGCTCAGATGGACCTGTACCGGGAAGCGGA
>Ga0316208_1001265_pt1 | contig 24587 bp, 7 predicted proteins | sample 3monopyrite_MG_FD_204944 | JGI IMG/M metagenome (GOLD analysis project Ga0316208, IMG submission 204944) | Microbial mat bacterial communities from mineral coupon in-situ incubated in ocean water Damariscotta River, Maine, United States -... | ecosystem: Environmental > Aquatic > Marine > Coastal... | reverse complement strand
CGCGGCGATCTTCACATGACCGAGCATGTTCGCCCCTTGCTGCGCTTCGGGCACATCGGGTTCCGCCATCGGGTTTTCACTCGCGGCGGAATAGAGCCCCGAGAAATCACGGACAGCGCCGAGCAAACCCCATGCAATCAAGAGCAAGCCGATGACGAACAGGGGGCAGCCGATGAACCGTCGCATAATTCAACCCAATCAGAGGTCGAGGAGCAGGCGCTTGGGATCCTCGATCGCGTCCTTGATATGGACGAGGAATCGCACGGCGTCTGCGCCGTCGACGATGCGGTGATCGTACGACAACGCCAGATACATCATGGGCCGCAGAACGATCTGGCCCGGGTTGGCGGGGTCTTCGACGGCGCGTTTTTTGATGCCGTGCATGCCGAGGATCGCGGATTGCGGCGGGTTGAGGATCGGGGTCGAGAGCAGCGAGCCGAAGATGCCGCCGTTGGTGATCGTGAACGTGCCGCCCTGCATCTCATCGAGGCCGAGCTTGCCATCCTTGGCGCGGACCGCGAAGTCCTTGATACCCGATTCGACATCGGCGAAGGTCATGCGTTCGGTGTTCCGCAAGACTGGGACGACGAGCCCCTTCTTGCTCGATACCGCGATGGCGATGTCTTGGTAGTTGTGCTTCTCGATCGCGGGCTTGCCGGCCTGATCCTGCACCACATAAGCGTTGACCAGCGGGAAGGATTGCAGCGCCGACGCGGCAGCCTTGACAAAGAAACTCATGAACCCGAGCCCGACGCCGTGCTTCTCGGCGAATGGTTCTTTGTACTGCTTGCGGGTGGACATCACCGCGGACATATCGACCTCGTTGAACGTCGTGAGCATCGCGGCGGTCTGCTGGGCCTCGACCAATCTCGACGCGATCTTCTGCCGCATAGGCGACATTTTTTCCTGGGTTGCCTCGCGTAGTACGCCGGCTTGCTGTGTCGGTGCAGGGCCTATGGACGCCACAACAGCCGCGGGCACTTGCTGCACGGCCGCGAGAACGTCATGCTCGCGGACTTTGCCGCCCGTGCCCGTGCCCTGGACTCCGTGGAGATCGATGTGCTGCTCTTCGGCGAGTTTCTTTGCGAGCGGGGTCGCGCGGACATCGCCGTTTGATGGCGCGGGCGCCGGTGCCGGTGCTGCCGCAGGCGCTGCAACTGCTATGGGCGGGTCTGCAACGGCGGTTCCGCCCTCGCTCATGCTTCCCGAAACCGAACTTGTCGCCGCGGCGGTCGCGCCGGCGGGTTTCTCGGCCGAGTCATCGATCGTGCCAACAGATGCACCGACCGCAACGGTGTCGCCCTCGGCGGCCCCGTGCTTGAGGATCCCGGCCGCGGGCGCGGGAAGCTCCATCGTGATCTTGTCGGTTTCGAGTTCGAGAACAGTCTCGTCGCGCTCGACCCACTCGCCGTCGGCCTTGGTCCAGACGCCGATCACGCCTTCGGTGATCGATTCGCCGATTGTTGGAATCTCGATGTTCTGCGCCATGTTCGCCTCGTGCCCTGTCCGTGGGCTGTCACTGGTTCAGAGTGTGTGAACTGATTGGTTCAGTCTTCTATTCACTTTTCCGGAGCCGGGCCCACCGCTTCGGTGAGGATCCGGTTCTGTTCGATTTTATGGACACGCTTGGACCCGACGGCCGGGCTCGCGGATGTCGCACGCCCGATATATGGAAGCTCGGCCCGCTGCAATCTCATCGCCATCTGATCGGCGACGAACCTATACGACCCCATGTTGCGGGGTTCTTCTTGCACATAGCAGACCTCGGCCTTGGCCGGGTACGACGACAAAATCTCGCCGAGCATCGACTCGTGGAACGGGTAGACCTGCTCGATGCGCACGATCGCTACATCTTCACGCCCGGTCTCCCGGCGACGAATATCCAGATCGTGATAGACCTTGCCCGAACACAGAATGATCCGCGTCACTTTCTTCCGGCTCAGCGCGGCCGCCCCATCCAGCCCATTCACGAACGCGGGGTCATCGAGAATTTCTCTAAACGAACCCGTTGTCAGCTCTTCGATCTTGCTCGTGTTGGTCCGCAGCATGCTCTTGGGCGACGCCACGACCAGAGGCTTTCGGAAGTCCCGCATCACCTGCCGGCGGAGCATGTGGAATGTCTGCGAAGCCGTGGTGGGATAGACCACCTGGATATTCTCGTTGCCGCAGAGTTCAAGGAACCGTTCGATCCGGCAAGACGAATGCTCCGGGCCCGCGCCCTCATAACCGTGCGGCAGCAGCATCACGATGCCCGACCAACGGTCCCACTTCACCTCGGCCGAGGCGATGAACTGATCGATCAACACCTGTGCCCCGTTGACGAAATCGCCGAACTGGGCTTCCCAGATCACCACCATGTCGGGGTCGGCCAGCGAATACCCATAATCGAACCCGAGGACAGATTCTTCGCTCAGCGGGCTGTCATAAACACACAGCTTGCTCTGCCTCGGTTTACCGTCTTTGCCCGCTTCGCCGGGCGGGGTCTCGGTCCCGATCGTCCCGAGATCGCGGATATTATTGAGCGGTGTGAACGGCTCGCCCGACTCGGCATCACGCAGCACCGCGTGCCGGTGGCTGAATGTCCCACGCCGGCAGTCCTGCCCGCTAAGGCGGATCGGATAACCCTCGATCAGCAGCGTGCCGTACGCAAGTGTTTCCGCGTCCGCGTAACTGATGTCTTTGGTCTTGGTCAGCTCGGCTCGGCCCTTGAGCATCTGCTTGAGTTTGCGGTTGACATTGAACCCCTCGGGCGCCCGCCCAAGCCCGGTGCAGACTTCTTCGAGCACGTCCATGCTCACGCCCGTCTCGGTCGGCGTAAACGTGTACTCGTGCGTCAGCCCCGCCCAACGCGAGCTCCCCGGATCGATCATCGGATCGATCGGGTTGGACTGGATCTCTCGCTGAGCACGCTCAAGAGCCTCGTCCATTCGCATCTTGATCGCCTGGATATCGGCCTGACTGATGACCTTCTCATCGAGCAGTCTTTTCTGGAATCCATCAAGCACGGATTCCTTTTTACCCTTGATCATCGCCGCCAGCACGGGCTGAGTAAAACTCGTTTCGTCCTGCTCGTTGTGGCCGTACTTGCGGTAGCACTGCAAGTCGATAAAAATATCCTTCTTGAAACGCTCGCGGAATTCAGTCGCGATCGTCGCCGCCGTCACCACGGCCTCGGGGTCTTCACCATTCACATGAAGAACCGGAGCCTCGATAATCTTCGCTACGTCCGTGCAGTACATGCTCGTCCGCGCATCCTTGGGGAGCGTAGTAAACCCGATCTGATTATTCACAACAACGTGCAGCGTGCCGCCCGTGCAGTAGCCCTCGAGCTGGCTGAAGTTCAGAATCTCGGCAACTATCCCCTGCCCGATCACCGCCGCGTCGCCGTGGATAATCAGCGGGATCACCCGCGAGCGTTCCAGATCACCCCTCAGGCGCTGCTTGGCCCGGCACCGGCCCAGCACCACAGCGCCGACCGCTTCGAGATGGCTCGGGTTGCTCGCCATCGCGAGATGGAGCATCCGCCCATCGCCGTAACGTCGCGTTCCCGAGTAGCCCCGGTGGTACTTCACATCCCCGCCGCTGTCGTCAAACTCTTCCACCCAGGACTCTTCAAACTCGGTGAAGATCTGCTCGTAGGTCTTGCCCAAGATATTGTTGAGCACGTTGAGCCGGCCCCGGTGGGCCATGCCGATGACGATCTCTTCGACACCGAGTTCCGAGGCGGTCTCGAGCATCTTGTCGAGCAGCGGGATGAGCGATTCGGAGCCTTCGAGGCTGAATCGTTTTTCGCCCGGGTACCGCTTGCCAAGGAACCGCTCGAACGTCTCAGAGCGGGTCAACTGTTCCAGCAGGTTGGTCTTGCCCTCACGGGTCAGTTCGATCTTCCCGCCCGAGCGTTCGACGCGCTCGACAAGCCAAGCACGGATCTCGGTATTGTTGATGTGCATCAACTCGACGCCGATCGAGCCGCAGTATGTGCCTTCCAGCCGCTTGATGAGCGCACGCAGCGTGGTCGGCCCATCGTCGCCCAGATCCGAAGCGTCGATCGCCTGGTCGAGATCGCTGTCGGTCAAGCCGTGATATTCGAGTGTGATCTCTTCGGGCCTGGGTCGTTCCCGGCCGAACGGATCGATCTTCGCAGCAAGGTGCCCGAACTGCCGGTAGGCGGTGATCAGGTCGTCCACGATCGCCTGAGCGAACGAGGCTTTGCCCGCAGGCTGACCCGCGAAGGGCGTAAGGCGGACCCGATCGCTTGTGCCGGTGAGCCGGCCCGTAGCACTCGGCAGCGCGGCACTGGCCGGAGCGATAGGCCGCAGACTCACGCCCTGTGCCTCTCCGCCGCCGACATACTTAAGCCCTTCGGCCATCGCAAGATCAAAGCCCGCGAAGAACATCCGCTCGGCTTCATCCAGCGCGGAAGGATCACTCTGGTAGAGCGAGTATCTCGTTTCGAGATACTCAGGGCTCCAGCCGTTGACCGAAGGGGGAATCGCTCGAGGGGCAATCGTCATCGGTACCGCCGATTTACACTCCGAGCATGCTGTGCCGAATCCGGCCAGCACAGCAACGCCGCGGATGGTGGTTTCCAAGGATAGTACCCGACTCTATCGGTCTTTCAGCACAGATCATCAGGAATGATCAGCAATTCGGGACGGAAACCTGAGCCCGCGCATCGTTCACTCAGCCGAATCGGCCGGTGACGTACTGCTCGGTCTCCCGGAGAGCCGGGGCCTGGAAGATCGTCTGGGTCGGGCCATATTCAACCAGATGACCCAGATACATGAAGGCCGTGTACTGGCTCACCCGGGCGGCCTGCTGCATGTTGTGCGTCACAATCAGGACCGAATAACGCTCCGAGATCTCCGAAATCAACTCCTCCACGCGCTGCGTAGCGATCGGATCAAGAGCCGAGCAAGGCTCATCCAACAGCAGAACCTCGGGGTCAGAAACAATGGCCCGAGCAATGCAAAGCCGTTGCTGCTGCCCGCCCGAGAGCCCAAGCGCCGGCTTGGCGAGCCGGTCTTTGACCTCATCCCAAAGCGCGGCCCCACGCAGCGCCTGCTCACACGCATCGCGCAGGATGCCCTTGTTGCGCACGCCGTCAATCCTCAACGGGTAGACCACGTTCTCGAAGATCGACATCGGAAACGGGTTTGGCTTCTGAAAGACCATCCCCAAACGCTTACGCAGATCAATCACATCGACCCGCGGCCCATAAAGCGACGAGCCGTTGAGCGTGATCTCGCCCTCCACACTCACACTATCGATCAGATCGTTGAGCCGGTTCACGCTCCGCAGCAGCGTGCTTTTGCCGCAGCCAGATGGGCCCAGCAGCGCCGTCACCTTGCCGCGCGGGATCGGCATCGAAACGTCAAAGAGTGCCTGGCTCGTCCCGTACCAGAGCGAGAAATCCTCGATATTGAGGACGTGCTGCTCGCTATGGACCGCGTCGTGAACCGTCGCCTTGATTCGCTCACCCCGGCGGATCGCCGCGAGGACGGATTGGTCTTCGTCGCTGCGAACGGTCTCGCCGCTCCACGGCCCACTAAGCCTTGCTGAATTCATCGCTGCCGACATCAGATCCCCCCGCCGCGAGAGGGTAGCCGCGATCGGATGTGCATAGCAAACAAATTGAGCCCGAGCACAATCGCGACGAGCAGCAGCGTCGTCGTCCAGACCAAAGGCCGGGCCGCCTCAGCATCCGGGCTCTGGAACCCAAGGTTGTAAATATGGAAACCGAGGTGCATAAACGTCCGATCGCCGTGGAGGAATGGAGCATCACCCGAAACGGGGAGCGTGGGAGCAAGATTGACCGCGCCCACCAGCATCAGGGGTGCAACCTCGCCCGCACCGCGCGCCATCGCAAGGATCGCGCCCGTCAGCACCCCCGGCATGGCGGCTGGCAGAACGATCCGCCGGATAGTCTGCCATCGGCTCGCGCCGCAACCCAGACTGCCCTCGCGCATAGAGCCGGGCACGGCCGAGATCGCTTCTTCAGTCGCAACAATCACGACCGGCAGAGTCAGCAGCGCAAGCGTCAACGCCGCCCAGAGAATTCCCCGCGTGCCAAAGGTTGGCTGCTGCGGAAGTTTCTCGGCAAAAAATCCGCCGAAATAGGGGGTTGTCCAGATCAGATATCCCGCTAACCCGGCACACCCAAGCCAAGACCAAAGCGACACCGATCTTGCGACCTTGGACCACAACCCGTTGCCCCCTTTGACAGGGCCCCGGTCTGCCCCAACCGCCGACAAAGCCGCGGCTAGCGCGAATACCAAAATGAGTGTGACAATCAATGTCCACCAGGGCATCCCGCCGATCGCGGCCTCGCCGGGCCCCGCGTCCACATAGCCGCCCAAGGTGTAACAGAAAAAGCCCAGCCCGAACATGCCGTAGACAATGCTGGGCACGCCCGCAAGATTGTTGATCGCGATACGGATTGCACTCGTGACGATCCCCTGAGACGCATACTCACGCAGATAAATCGCGGCGACAACCCCCAGCGGGACAACGGTGACAGTCAGCAAAAGAGTCAGCACAACCGTTCCCACTATGACCGGGAACACCCCGCCGTCGCCCGGGCTCTCACCCGGGGGCCTGGAAAGAAAATCCCACCACCTCGTGAGATACAGCCGGACCCTACCAGAGAAACCGAGCGTGTTGGACTGGATCAATCGGCGTGCCTGCGAGAGCCGCATCGGGGTATCGGGACGGGACTGCTCTGCGGGCGCAAACCTGCTCAATCCCGGGTCGATGATCTCGAGCCGGACGGTTTCATCGGCGGCTTCGAGCGTGCGGATCTCTGCAAGGAGCCCATCACCTTGTGCGCGCAGATCCTGCCGCTGTGCATCCGCTTGAGCGACCACCTCGGCGAGCCGCTCGGTTGAAACTCCGCCCCTTGCGATCGGTCGTTCGAGCACGGCGAACATCGCACCCGCGATGGCGAGCAGAACACAAAGCGTGCGCACGGCCGCGATGAGCGGCGTGACATGTTTCCTTCTGAGTAACCCAACCCCGACCGCGCCCAGCCCGACCGAGCTCATGGCAACTCCGATCCAGACAGGCACAGTCACGCGCGACGGTTTGATATCGGTATCCATTTGTGCGCGGCGGACACGCCAATCAATCGCGGCGAGTTTATCTTGGACCGACGGGATCTCGCTTTTCTGGAGCGCTCTGATCCGGGCCCGCCGTTTGGCGAAACTGCCGTGGATTTCTGAATAGGTTTCCAGTGTCTCGGCCGGTCCTTGGGCGATGCGGACGGCCGAGTCGACTGTTCGAATACCATCGGACTCGCCGACAACCTCGCGCAAGGCCGGGCCCGTGCCGAATTCGGTCGAGAGTGTCCCGGCTGGATTGAACTGAGACGATGCCGATTCGGTCGAACGTGTGCGCACGATGACGGCCTCGGGCACGCCGATGAAGATCCCCCACTCATCGCGTTCGACAAGGACCGCGTCTTCGGGCCGATCGCGGGAGACGATCTCGTACTCGGGCACCCATACAAACGCATCGCGCCCGATGTCACGGTTGCCCAAACGAAAACGCAAACGGGTCCGTGTTCCGTCTTCGCCCGCTTGTTCAAGGTCACCCGCCGCGACCAATTCGGCGATGCGTTGAGAATCTTGCTCGGCCGGGGTGAACTGCTCGGAACCCATCGGCAGCCCCAGCAGAATCTCGCCCGAGCGGAGCGTGATGCGTTCGATCGGGCGGGGCCAGAGCGTGACGAGGCCGTTGCTGGCGATGATGAACATGGTGACAACGACGAGCGCGAGGCATGTGATGAGGGCCGACCCGGTGAGCCAGACCGCGGGCTCGCCGTGGGCGGAGGGCGGCGTGCTCCGTTCTTTGTGAGTCTGAGTTTTTGTTGCCTGCCTGTTCAAGTGTTCCGTTCTGTGCGCGCTCTAGAGCGCCGCGTTTTTCTTGCGGAAATGTTGGCGGACGAACTCCGCCGAGGTGTTGATGACGAGCGTCATCGCGAAGAGTACCAGCCCGCACAAGAACAGCACCCGGTAATGCGTCGAGGCCGTGGGCGCTTCGGGCAGTTCCACCGCGATATTGGCAGCCAGCGTGCGGAACCCGCTAAAGATATTGAGTGACATCTCGGGCGTGTTGCCCGTCGCCATCAAGACGATCATCGTCTCGCCCACCGCCCGGCCCAGCCCCACCATGATGGCGCTGAAGATCCCCGACGCGGCGACCGGGAGCACGACGCGCACGGCCGTCTGCCAAGGGGTCGCGCCGACACCCAGAGACGCGGAGCGGAGACTTCCCGGGACACTGCGGATCGCGTCCTCGGCGATGGTGTAGATGATGGGGATCACGGCGATGCCCATGATGAGGCCGACGACGAGCGTGTTGCGCTGGCTGAACGGGCCGAAGATCGAATCGCGCGGGTCAAAGCCCATCGCCGAGAGAACCGACGCGACGATGTACGCGAAAACGCCGGCGGCGGCGAGATTGAACAGCAGCCTGAAAAACTCGATCGCGTGAGCGCCGAGCCCGCCGAGCGCGTTCCGCCAGCGGCGCGTCGCTGATCTCCACATCGGGCTGAGCAGTGTCGCATCGATGAGCAGGAGCAAGGCCGCGGTGATCGGGAACGCGGCGATGGTCCATCCCGGCATAGGCCCGCCGAAATCACCATCGAGCCAGCCTCGGATAGAGGGCGCGGCGCCGCTTCCCGGAGCAAAGAAGAGCCGTTCGACGGTCCCGCCCGCGGGGATCGCGAGCAGCACGCCCGCGACGGTTGCCAGGACGATCATCGCGAATTGCCCGGCCGGGCCGAGCCGGGCGCGTTTGTTTCTTGGGATCATCCGCCACGCGTGGGCCGCGAGAATGACGACCATCGGCCCGGTCGCAGCCAGGACAAGGACTCGGGGGAGTTGGTCGCGCACGAAGGGGGCGACGAGCATCGCTGCCATGAACCCAAGGACGACCGAGGGGAGCGACGCCATGAGTTCGATGGTTGGTTTGACGTATTTTCGGACACGGTTGGAGAGGAATTCGCCCGAGTAGATGGCCGCGAGCACCGCGAGGGGTACGGCGAAGAGCATCGCAACCACGGTTGCTTTGAGTGTGCCGAAGATGAGCGGTACGAGGCTGTACTTTGGTTCGGCGCTTGCTGAGCCGGTCGATTGGTAGACGTAGACGGGCTCGTCGTAGCCCTCGTAGGGGATTTTCCCGAAGAGCGCTGCGAACGATGATTCGACGTGCCCGGGCTCGACGCCGAAGACCGACGCGGTGCCTTGTGTATCGACGAGCACGATCGCGTCAGAACCGGGCGAGCCCGCGACGCTCGCGAGAGGAGCGAAATTATCAGGATGGACTGTAACGATCCGTTTTCGGCTGAGTTGATTGAACATGACGGCCGAGGTATCTGCGAAGCCCACGACGATCGTGCGGTCGCGGTCGCCGGGGCGGATCATGGTGACGGCCGAGGTCCCGATGCGTTGATGCAGGCGTTGCCGGAGTCGTTCCGGCTTGCCGTAGACAGCCCAGCCCGCGACCCCGCCCTGTGCATCGCCCACAAGAAGCGTCTGCGAGCCGAGAGACATCACCGCGGTTGTGATCGGGATCGAGGGCGCGCCATCGGACGCGGATGCTTCCAAGATTCTCAGAGCGGCATCGGTTGCTTCGCGGTCGATCGCGGTGATCCGGCCGGACTTCCAAACCGCGTAGACCCACCGGCCGTCGCCCGTTGCAAATACCCAATCGGGTATCCCGCCGAGCGCCGCGGCGTCTAGCCCGAAGTCATCTATCGAAACGCGGAAGCGGACCTTACCGCCCAAGGCACGGCGGCCCGAGAGCCGGCCTGTGACAAGGCCGATGTTGTCGATCGCGGCGAACGATCGCTCGCGTTGCGTTTTTCCTTTGGAATCGACGGCCAGCGCGGTATCGCTCAATCGAAACGGGCCTTTGCGTTCGATGTCGAGAGTCCAGCGGCGGAGGGATCCGTCCTCGAAAGATTGCACAAACGAGCCATTTTCGGTCAACTCGGATTGTGCATCGTCGGCCTGTTCAACGGGTTCCCATGTGAGGGCCGGGCGTACGAGTTCGAACGCGCCGGTATCGGTTGTGATTGTGAGCCAGCCTTCCCCCGCTTCCGGGTTGATCGACGCCGGGATCTCGGAGTTTTCCAGCGCGGGCTGCTGCGTGAGCAACTCTCCTGAATGAAGATCGTGGACGCGGAAGATCCCATCGTCATCCAGAGCGATCAGCCGATCGAACGAGGTATCGACCGACATCCAGGCCGGGGATGCATCGCCTATTTGATAGCGTGCGATCTCGCCGAGCAGTTTGCCCCCGGCAAAGAGCGGCGCGGCGCTGACGACGAGGAAGACGCAGATCCCGAGCATCGCGAGCAGGACCGCCATCCCGCCCGAAGTGATCAAGACAGAGGCGAGCCGATCCTGCAAGCGCACAAGCCCCGAGGTCGTGCGCCCAGACGACGCCCGGTGGCCCGTGCTTCCCCCCATCTCGTCCATAAGACGGCCCCCGGCTGAGTTCGTGATTAGAAGTTTGGCTCGAGGCCGAGGCGGCGTAATTCTTCGCGGGCGATCTTGGCGCTGAGCGGGAACGAGCCGTCTTTGACGACCGCCTCCTGGCCCTTTCTCGAAAAGATGAGCCGGATGAATTCTTCGCGGAGCGGGTCGATGGTTTCCCGCTTGTCGATGTTCATGTAGAGATAGAGAAACCGTGCGAGCGGGTAGTCGCCCGAATAGGCGTAATCGACGGTCGGCGAGAACGCTTCTTCGCCTTGCTCGAACGCGAGGGGCACGATTTTTACATCAGGAGTGCGGTAGCCGATGCCCGAATAGCCGATCGCGAGCGGGTCGCGCGAGATCGCATTGACGACTCCCGATGAGCCGGGGTTTTCCTGAACGGTCGGCTTGAAATCGTTGCCGCCGCAGGCGTATTTTTTGAAATACTTGTACGTCCCGGACGCGGAGTTGCGGCCGGTGATAGTGATGGGCCGATCCTTCCAGCCGTCCTGCGTCACGCCGACATCGCCCCATGTGAGCTTCTCGGGGCCCGCGACCGAAAAGATCTGTTCGAGCTGCTCGATAGTGAGCGATTCGATCGGGTTGTCCTTATTGACAAAGATCGCCACGCAATCTACCGCGACGCGCAGTTGGGCCGGGGCGTAGCCGAACTTCTCGACGAAATGGTCTTTTTCTTCGGGGCTCATCTCACGCGACATCGGGCCGAACTGGGCCTGGGTCTCGAGCAGCGCCGGGGGCGCGGTGGACGAACCCTTGCCCTCCACCTGAACGCGCACGGCCGGGTGTGCCTCACTAAAACTGCCCGCCCAGAGGCCGACGAGATTGAGCATAGTGTCCGACCCGACCGAACGGAGATTGCCGCCCACGGTCTGCTCGGGCTTATAATCGGGCAGTTCTTTATCGATTTCGACACCGCCGCCGACGACGGCCGCGACACAAACCGCGACACAAACACACGCACTCACAAACCGTCCACGCATCATCATCTGTGTGTTCCTTTCAGAACGGATCGGCACACTCGGCCGCGCTGATGCTAGACCCCGGCGAGCCCGCTAATCGTCATTCCCCAGGCGGACAGTGGCCGAACCGGGGCTGACGATCTTCTGGCCCGTCTTTGCGTCTGTGAAGATTGCGCGAAGGCTCACCGGGACCGATCTGATACGGTCTTTTCCGGGTGAAAGCCGCAGCGCAAACCGGTAACACAAGCCCGCAGGAGAATCCGCCATCGCTCTGGCTGTTTCCTCTTCTGAGAACACCCACTTGCCGATTTCGTATCCGCCCCGGCTCTTGACCTCGAACTCGAACGTGCCCTTCTGGGCGATCGGCATCGCGTACTGCCTGGCATCCCCGAAGAGATAGATCGTGACGGGGATCTGATCCGGGAACCCGTTGCCGTCCGCATCACTGGGCATCCCGGCCGAGAGCACCATCTGCTGGGGCTCCACGCCCACAGGCCGGGTCGGCCGCGACGGTTTTTCCCGGTTCGTGATCGGCGCCGACGAGGTGGTTTCGGTCACGCATCCGCTCGCCGCGAGTAACGCGCACACGCAGACGATGCCCGACAAAACGAACCGACCAGAATAGATCATCGCCCGAGCATTCCGGCGCGGCGCACGCCATGACAGTTCAGACAAAATCACTTGGAATCATCCTCCTCGCTCGTCAGCCGATCATCGCGTTCGATCCTCGCGGGCTCAAGATCGGGCGGGGGCGCAGCGTTCTGCTCCGAGCCCGATTGGGGTTCGGCCGGCGGGAGCCGGAGATCCGATTCATCCGGGAACAGCGGCACCGGGATCACATCAAGATACTTCCCGCTCTGATTGATCGTCTTGCGCATGCCGTCCGGGTCGGCCAGGCTGCCCAGCGAGTTGTTGAGAATCCTGCTCTGCATATCCATCGCACCCGGTCCGTCGCCGGGGATGATGATCGGCCGGAGCACGACGAGCAACTCGGTCTTGAGGTTCGACTTTTGAGAAGATTTGAATAGCTCGCCAACCAACGGGATGTCACCAAAGAACGGGATCTTCCAGACACGTTCTTCACCAACAGTCTGGATCAAGCCACCGATCACCACTGTCTGACCATCTTTGACAGTCACGGTGGTTTCAACCCGCCGCTCGGTAATGATCGGGCTCTCAAAGTTTGCATCGATCTGGGTCGTTCGCGTGCTCACAGATGAGATCGACGGCTTGATTTCGAGCCTTACGAACCCGTCGGGTGAGATCGACGGTGTGACATCCATGATGATGCCGATGTCACGCCGCTCGGTCACCACCGAGACGCGGTCCTGGAAATCGTTGCTGCCCGTAACGATGCTGACGTTCTCGCCCACCTGGATAAGAGCGGGTTCGTTGTTATTGACCTTGACCTGGGGCCGGCTCAGCACCTCGAGCTTCCCCTGCACCTCGAGCGCCCGGATCAATAATTCAAAGTCGGTGCTCGCGACACTGAAGTTGGGAACGCCCAGCGCCGTCGCAACACCAGCCCCGGCCGCGAGTTTGTTGAACACATACCCATCGCCGCCGAACCGGCTGCTCGCGACTTCGAGCCCGACGTTGAAGTCGAGACCCCATTCTGAGTTGTTATCGAGCGTGACCTCGGCGAGCAGCACCTGGATCATGACCTGCGGCGGAGACGCATCGAGCTCGCCAATGATCTTCTGAACCGTCTCGATGTACCGAGGCGAGGCGCTGATGAGCACCTTATTGGATTTGGTATCCCCGATTACCGTGACCTCTTGCTCGAGCTGACGCGCGAGCGAGCCGGTCAGCCCAGGGCCCAGAACGCTGCGGCGGAGCTCGGCCTCGCCCGCGAAGTAATCGTTGAGCACGGTCTGGATCTCAACAGCCTGAGCGTTCTTGAGCGTGTACACCAACTGCTCACGCTCGTTGGCCTCGATCCCGTCGAGTTCGCTCACGACCGATCGCACCTGATCTAGATACTCAGTCGTCCCCGAAACAAGCAGCGTGTTGGTCCGGCGGTCGATCGTGATCGCGAGCGCCTGACGCTGATCGGGCACCGGGGTGAACGCGGACCCGGGCGAATCACCCGATGGATCAAACCCTGGATCACCCTGCTCAAGGTTTTGCCTGGGAACGAGCACCAGCCGATCGCCCTGCTGCTCAAGATTGAACAGATCACGCAGGAGCAACGCCATCTGCTGGGCGTCCGCGTTCTCGAGCCGGAACTGGGCGATCTCGCGGTCGCCGCTGGTTTCTGAATCGAGGTCATCGATGATCTCTTCGACCAATGACATGATCGCGGGCGGCGCTGAGATGAGCACCGAGTTTGTGCGCAGATCCGAGGTCAGTCGAACGAGATCTCGAACAGCCGGGTCGATGGTTGCTTCGGTCACCTCGCCGTCGAGTTTATCCTGATAGAACCGAAGTTTGGTCGCCTGGGCACCGCCCCGCCCGCCCGCGATGGGCCGGCCCGCGAGCAAACCCTCGACGATCTGGACGATCTCGAACGCGTTGGCGGCCCGCAACTGGATCCGCTTGATCTGCTGCTCCATCTCCGACTCGGGCTGATCGAGCGTCTCAACCAACTCACGGATCGCCTCGATATCGGAATCGGTCCCGCTGACAAGCAGCGCGTTCTGGCGCTCGCTAGCGACAACACTCACCGATTGCCGCCCGCGTTTCTCGTTCTCACGACGGACGTACAACTCGTTGATATCATCGGCAAGCTGGGTCGCGCCGCCGGGCGAATCGACCGAGATCAGTTCCACGCGCTCGGCCTCTGCGAAGCCTTCGCCGTCGGCCGTGAGGGCTTCGATGAGTTCCTTGACGAGTTCAAGATTCTCATCGCTCGCGGCCACGATCAATAAGTCGTCGGCGGGAACCGGCTCGATGCTGAACACATCCAGCGGGCTCTCGACCCCGCCCCGGCGGTTCTGTGCGCTCAGGCGTTCGTTCATCAGACGCCTGATTTTCGGGGCAAGATCACCCACATCCACGCCGGGGACCGGGATCACATGGAGCCCGACGGCGAACCGTGCTTCGTCACGGTCGAGTGTTTCGATGAGTTTTTCGACGACCATGAAACTGCGCGGGCTCGTCGAGGCGATCAACGCGTTTGTGCGCACATCCACCGTCACGATGAGCCGGTCTTCGGCGCGCGCACCGGGGATGTCTTCCCGCTCGTCGAATATTTCCCGCAGCACACCCGACACCCGATCGGCCGAGGCGTATTCGAGCGGGATGACCCGCACCGCGTTGCTCGCCGACGCGAGCTCGACATCCAGCTGCCCGACAAGGACCTTGACGAGTTCGATATTGGTCGGAGTGCCGACCACGATCAGGGCGTTGAGCGATTCTTCAGGGGTAATAAAGAGTTCCGACATCGGGGCGAACAGATCGCCCACGATCTCCTTCGGGTCCGTGCCGGTTTGGTCAGCATCGAGCACGACACGGAGCCGTCCGATCTGCTGCTGGAGGCCGATCGCGTCTGGCGTTTTGCCCAGACCGCGGATGAGCACGTCGTCGAGTTTCTTGGCGAGTGTCACGGCGTCGGCGAATTCGAGTTCGACGATCGAAGTCTCGATCCAACCGCGTTCGGCGTCCTCGCGATCGAGATCCGCGACGAGCACCTCGATGAGCGCCACGGCTTCTTCTCTGCCCGCGACGATGAGCGCGTTTGTGCGCTCATCGATGGTCGCCGCGATCTCGCCCCGGAGCGCCTGCCCCGTGGTCGTCGTGGGCGATGCCATCCGGCGGGTGCCCGGCAGGCGGCTGAGAGCCTCGCCCCGGCGGAATAGATCCTCGATGATTTTACGGACCCGGCCGGCGGCGGCGTTCTCGAGCGGGAAGATCCGCACGACCACCGAATCGCCGACAGGCAGACGGTCGAACAGGCCGATGATCTCCTCCATCGCGCGCACGTTGCCGGGCGTTGAGGCGATGATTACCGAGTTGGATTGCCCGTCGCCGATGAGTTTGATGGGGACCGCGAGATCGATATCGATATCGGTTTTCTCGAAAACATCGCCGACCATGCGCAGCCGGCGGACCTGCTCGGCGAGCGCGGCCGCGGGCTCTGTCCGGCCGTCGCCCGGATCGGAGCGGAGCAGGTTTTCGAGCAGTGAAACCACCGAACCGGCGTCGGCGAGTTCGAGCGGAACGATCGAGAGCATCGGAGCCTCGGTCACATCCACCGCGTCGAGCGTCTCGATAAGCGCTTCCACGGATTCGAGATCGATCGGGCTGGCAACCACGGCGATCGCACGCTTTGTGCGCATCGGGACAACCCGGATCGACTCGCTGACGATGCCGGGGCGGTCGGCGGATTGCGGGCGCGTGAGCCCGAGTTGGCCGAGCAATCTTGCCATCGCTTCCGGCGAGGTGTGCTCGAGTTCAAAGACACGGACACCCTGGCCCACGCCCGGGGTCGGGAGTGATTCTTCGTCGCCGCCTTGCTCTGAGTTGAGCGGCCCATCGAGTTCGCGGGCGAGGGCCTCGATCTTGCGCTGCATCTCTTCGCTCGCGGCGACGACGAGAGCGTTGGAATCACGATCGACCTCGATCGTGAGTGATTCACCCATGCTCTGCGCCATCGGGGAAAAGATGTTGTTCAGCATGCCGCGGAGTCTCGCGGCGGGGAGACGATTGAGCCGGATTACCCGAGGCGCTGCGGCGGTTTGCTCTCGCGCGAGCATGAGCGACTCGGCGAGCGCTTCGATTTCCTCGAACGCACCGTCGTCGGCTCGGATAATCAGCACGCCCGCGTCATCATCGCCAACGATGATCACCCGGGACGACGATCTGTTGCCAGAGGCCGTGAGGAAGACCTCGCGGACACGCTCGGCCAAGCGGCTCGGACGGACCGATGGGCCGACGGGGATCAGCCTCGCCCGCGGGAGGCGCTGGAACTCGGGGAGATCGAGTTGATCGACGATGAGACGGATCCGCTCGATCTCGTTGCGGCTGGCGAAGACAATCAGCGAGTTCGATGTCGGCTCCGCGCTCACGCTCGGGGTCTCGATGGCGCTGACAAGCACGGCCGGGGATTCGGTTTCTTCACGCTCGCGCGAGTCGTTGGTGCGCCGGCCTTTGGCGTCGCGTTCATCGCGTGCGCGGTCGCGGCGGATCTGCTGATCGAGCGGGGCCCGGAAGCCCTCGTTGAGCGCCTGGGCGACGCTCGCGGCATCGGCGTGCTTGAGCGGGATGACAACGAGTTGGCGGGAAGTGTCGTACTCCTCGGTGTCGAGTTTTTTGAGCAACGCCTTGATATCGTCGAACACCGATTCATCGCCCGTGATCAGGAGCGAGTTTGCGGTGCGATCGGCGATGATCGTGACGTTGCGTTCGACCTCGCTCCGGGCTTCTTTGGCACGCGGGCCGTAGAAGACACCGAGGGCGACCTGCACCGCATCGGCCTGGGCGAACTCAAGATTCACAAACTCGGTCCTGCGTGTCGTCGGCTCCTCGACATCCATCTGCTCGATCATGTTCTCGATGAATTTCATTTCATCGGCCGAGGCGGTGACGCTCAGGACGTTGCCGTAAAGGCTGTAGTCGATGTTCGCGGGTGGTGTATCCACTGCGCGCGGGCGGTCGCGGAGCATGGTGCGAAGTATCAGCGTCGTATCGAAAGCGCCGGCGTGGGTGAGCTCGAAACGCCGGAACTCGACGGGAGATTGCACGACCGCGGTATCGAGCGCCTCGATCTGTCCCATTACCAGTTCGACGGCTTCCTGCGAACCCGTGAGCAACAGCGCATTGCTCCGCGTTACGGGGGTAATCTTGACATTCACGCCCGTCGGGAGCGCGGCTCTGAGGCTCTCGGCGACATCGGCGGCGCGTGCGGATTCGAGCGGGACGGTCACGATGCTCGAGGCCGCGTCGTCGGCGACGCTATCGAGCTCGGCGAGCAGGGTTTCGATGTCCTCGATCGCTTGCTCCGGAGCAGAGATGATCAGCGCACCCCGGCTGGGCTGCGGCGTGATGATGACGCGATCTTCAGATGGCCCGCGGCTGGGGAACATCGCCCGCATCGTCGTAGCGACCTCGGTGATATCAGAGTTCGCCAGCGTGTACACCTCGATCCGCCGGTTCTCACCCATCTCGGGCTGGTCGATCTGCACGACAAGATCACGCAGGATCGGCATCTCTTCGGGCGGAGAACTCACGATCAACAGATTGCCCTCGCGCGAGCCGATGACGACCACGCGGCTCGAACGTTGCTGGGCGGCGCGGGCCTTGCCCTGGAAAAAACGATTGAGACTATTTGCAGCCCGCAACGCCTCGGCATACTGCAGCGGGATCGATTCGATGATCTGGCCCGGGCCGCCCGCGGCCTTGTCTATCTCGGCGATGTAGCCGACGGCCTGTTCGACCTGAGACTGTTCGCCGATGAGCAGCACGAGCCTGCGATCGGCATCGATCTCGACCTGGACTTTCTTGGGATCTGGCCCGTTCCAGTAGAACCAGTTGGGCGTGCCCGTCACGTCTTCGATGAGCCGTTCGATCGAACGGAGATCGCCACGCTCGACGAAGACCGCGCGGACGACTTTGCTTGTTTTTTCAGACGCCGGGGTATCGAGTTGCGCGATGACATCCTCGATTTTATCGATGATATCGCCCTCGCCGATGAGGATGACCGAGTTGGACGCACGGTTTGTCTGGATGATGATGCGGGCGTCGATCGCCGACTGCGGGTTGCGCGAATACATGCGCTCATTGCGGAATGCCCAGCCGATGTTGTTGATGGTATCTTCGATATCTGACACGCTGGTGTGGACCAGTGGGATGATCCGGAACGCAACCGCGCGCTCGGCCGAGGGCGCGTCGAACTGCTCGACGAGGCTCTGGATCTGCTGGTAGTCTTCATCGCTCGATGCGATGACGATCGTGCCGCTGCCGCGATCGCCGAAGATCGCCGCATCGCCCGATCGGCTCGCCCCGCGTCTGCCAGAGAGGCGGGCACGCTGCTGGAAGAACCGCTGCAAGCCCGCGGCTACCTCGGCCGCGTCTGCTCGTTCGAGCTTGATCGAGCGGACAGGGTACGAGCCCGACTCGCTCATGTCGATCTTTGCGACGAGGGCTCGCACTTCTTTGAGTGTTTCCTCGTCGGCCTTGACGACGAACATGTTGGTCGCGTCCTCGGCCGAGATCTGAACGCGGTCTTTCTTGGCAGGGTCGCGCCCGATGATGACCTGCTCGACGATCCGCCGGATGCTGCTGGGCGTGGCGTGCTCGAGAGGGATGATCGCCATCTTGAGATTTGCGATCTCCAGCGAGATATCGCCCGAGGCGATGAGCCCGGTGATCTCATCGTGCTGGGCCGACGAGGCCGTGATGAGCAGCGTGTTGGTGCGGCTGTCCGCAACGAGCCTCGCTCGCGGGATGCCCGCGGCACCCCGGCCCTGACGCTTGGCGTCCATGGTCTGCTGGATCGTCCGCGCCATCGTGCTCGCCTCAGCATTGGAGAGCGAATACCGGCGGATCTCCATCCGATCCGTCACGGGGCTCTGATCGAGCAGGCTCACAAACCGGTCGATCACATTGATCGCGGCTCTGGGCGCGCTCACGATGAGCGAAGTGCCCGACGGGTCGCTCGTCAGAGTCACCTGCTCGGGGTCGAACGCGCTCTGGATCGTTTTGCCGTCCGGGCCTTCCACGGTGAGCATCAAGTTGCGCACCCGGCGGGCCTGCCGCCCGCGGGGCCGCGCCGAGAACAGATCACTCACCGCACCGGCCGCGCCCCGACCGTCGATATTGGTCAGCGGGTAGACCTTGATTGTGAGCTCCGCCGAGCGATCAAGCCTGGCGACGCCCTTGATGAGTTGTGAAACGGTTTTAAAGTCGGTGTCGTTGGCCCATACGATGACGGCCCCGGCATCCGGATCCGGGCTCACCGCGACAACACCCGTAAACCCCGAAGGGTTGCGGTCGCTCGCCCGGCCCACTTGCCTCGCGGTCTGATTGATAAGGTTTGCGACCGCGCGAGCGTCGGCGGTCGCCGGGAGTTTGACGATCCGGACCGCAGTGGGCTCGGCGGGGGTTTGCTGTTCGAGCTCTTTAGCAAGAGCCGTCAGCCGATCGGTGACACGCGGGGAGCCGATGAAGACGAGCGTGTTGGTCTTCGGATCGACCGCGATCGTGACGACGGTGTCTTGTTCTTTTTCCGTTGTTGGTTTATCGACACTCTCAGAATCATCTTGCACGGCGGCAAACGCGGCCTGGATGACCAGATCCTCCACCGCCCGATAGAACCCGCCCGCGCCGGCGGGGTCGAGCATCGATTCTTCTTCGCCGTCTTCACCGGGCTCCGCCAGCAGGTCATCAATATCAATGATCTCAACTTTGAGCCCGCTCTGTTCGCTCAGCATCCGCTTGAGCGTGCGCGCGATGCTCGACGCGTCGGTCTTCGAGCGGTCGAGCCGGATCGTTCGCATCTGCCGCGATGTTGTCAGCGTCGCCGAATCGAGCTGGCCCGTCAGCCCTTCGATCAGTTTCATCTGATCCGGGTTCGCGCTGACGATCAGCGAGTTCGACGACGAATCCACACGCATCGTCGGGGGCGTACCGCCCGCAGAATCGTCGGCCAGCACCGCTTCGAGGCTCGTCGCGAGTTCCTGCGCATCGGCGCTGTTCAGCGTGATGACCTTGACGATCCGGCCCCCGCCGGGACCATCACCGGGATCAATATCGAGCCCGGTTACAACTTCTTGAGCAAGCGTCAGGATTGCTGTCGGGGCGCTCACGATGATCGCGTTGAGCCGGCGCTCGGCCGCGACTCGGATCGGGGGCTTTTCATCCGTGATGCCGCGGCGTGCCCTGTCCCTCTGAAGCTGGAGACGCATCCACCACTCCATATTCTCATCATCTTGATTATCGGTGAGCACACGCTCCACGATGGGCGCGATCGATTCGGCGCTCGCGTGCTTCAAGAAGATCGTCCGCACGCCGATCTCGCTGGGCTCGACGGCGATCTCGTCCATCGCCTCGATCAACTCGCCGGCTTTCGCGAGCCTCTCGCTCGAAGCCGCGACGATGACCGAATTGCTATTCGTCTCGGCAGAAATCCTCGGCTCGGGCTCGCCCGCAGGAAGGCCCGCGCCGAGCGTTTCCCTCAGCGCCTCGGCGGCCGACTCCGCATCGCCCTTCGTGAGCCTAAAGACCCGGACCTCCACGGCCGCGACACCCCGGGGCTGATCGAGCGTCTCGATCAGATCGCTCGCCATCGCCATGAGTTTCCCGGGCACGCTCACCAGCAACCGATTCGTCCCCTCATCGGCCTGGATCGTCGGATGAGGGATATTGAGCCCCGCACGCTCGGCCCGCCGGAGTTCCTCGGGCCACCGGCTTTTATCGCTCAGCATCTGCTGCACAGTCATAGAAACCGCCCGCGCCTCGGCGTGCTTGAGCGCGAACGACCGCATCTCAACCAAAGGCATCGAAGCGCTGCGATCGTCAAACTCCGCGAGCAGTTTCACCGCAGCATTCGCCTGCTCGGCCGGGCCGATCACTAGCACCGCGCCCGACGCGGGGTCGGTTGATATCTCAAGGGGACGCCGTTCCACATCGAACGTCTCGCGCACGATCTTGCTCACCGTCGCCGCGAGCACCGCCGGTTCGGCCTTCGCGGGTGTAAACGTCAGCACCGTCCGATCCGCGGCCTCGGCGGGCGCATCAAGCCGTTCGATCATCGCGCGTGCCAGTTCGATCGTCTCGGCCGGGCCGCTCACGATCAGCGCGTTCGTCCGCCGTTCCGCCTCGACACGGATCTTGGGCGGCGCAACATACTGCCCCCGGCTATACCGCAACCTCGCCGCGAGCAAACGCGGGTCGGTCTGCTGCTGATCCATCAGCAATCGCTCGACGGTCCGCGCGATCTCACTCGCGTCGGCGTGCGTGAGCGTAAATGTCTCGACAGCGGGTTTTTCCGGGTCGAACGGCTGCGTATCCAGCGGGTCGATGAGTTCTTCAACCCTTGCAAGATCGGCCTGCGTGCCCGTTAGCAGCAGCGCATTCGAGCCCACGGCCGCGAGGATCACGACCGGCCCGCCCGCGGGCAGTTCCATGCCGGGCACCGCGCTATTCAGTGTCCTCGCAACATCGCCCGCGTCGGCGAATGTCAGCGGAACGATCTTCACGGTCGACCGCCCCACCGTCGCCGCTTCGGTGTCGAGCGCTTCGAGCAGTTGGGCCGCGACGTCCTGCACGCCGTCCGGCGCCGAGATGATCAGCGTGTTGCTCGCCGCGTCCGATGCGACTTCCAGCAATTCGTCGATGAGCCGCGCGGGCGCATCGTCAGACTCTCGCAATCTCGCGCTGAGCAGTTGCACCAGCAACGGCTTGAGCCGCTCGGCCTTGGCAAACTTGAGCGGGTACATCCGCAGCGACGTCGTCGGGCGATCGAGATCGCCATCGACCTCGCCAATAACCGCATCCACCTGAGCAAAGATCACGCTCGGGCCCGAAACAATAATCGTTCGGCTAGAAGGCTCGCTGGAAACCGTCACAGGCGTGCTGCCCGTCGAACCCAGCGCCCCGCTGCTGCCGAGTTGCCGCAGCGTCGTCGCCACGGCGTTGAGATCGGCCCGCTGAATTTTATACGTCCGCAGTTCGATGCCCTCGTCGACCTTGAGCGTGTCGAGCGATTGCACGATCTGTTCAAACCCGCTGAGCCGCTGCGCCGGCGCATCGACGATCAACGAATTCGTGCCCGGATCGGCCCGGACGCTGACTTCTTTCTTACCCCGCAGGTGCGGCAGCGGCCGGCCCCGATTGTCGTAGGGCATGGGCGGCTCTGGGTACATCGCGTCGATCGTCTTTGCCAATTCCTCGGCCCGGGCGATCTTGAGCGGGAAGATCCGTATCTCGCGCCCTTCGCTGTCGTACGCCTGCGCGTCATTCAACTCCCGAATAATCTGCTCGATCTCGGGCAAAACATCAGGATGCGCACTCACGATCAGCGAGTTAGTCGCCGCGTCGGCCTGGATGTCCACCGGCTTGAGCTGGCGGTCCTCGGGGCGGCGCTGGGCATAATTCCGCTGGAGAATCTGCGCGATGTTCGCGGCATCGGTCGAACGCAGGCGGATGATCCGCAGCGGAGGACGCTCTGCGGACTGCTGGTTATCCAGCGAACGAATCAACGATTCGATAATCCGGAACTGCGCGGGCTGGGCCGCGACCATGATCGAATTATTCGATTCGATCGCCTCGAACACCGGCTGCGGTCCGCCGTCGATCCGCAGCGTCTCGCTGGCAGACACCATCTCTTCGAGGAACGAGATCACATTCCCAGCTTTCGCAAGCCGCAGCTCGATCAGCCGGACCTCGCGGGCCGGGCCGATCTGCCGTTGCAACTCGTCGATGATGTCGATGTACCGACTCATCGCTTCACGGTCGGCGACGACCTCGATCGAGTTGGTCGTTTCATCGACCGAGATATCCACCGGGCCAGCGACGGGGATCTGCGCCACCTGCGCGTTGTAGATCGATAGCGACCGCTCACGGACATCCCCCGCGTCCGCGTTCGCGATCGGGATAATCCGCAGCCCGCGCTCGATAGGCACGGCCGTGAGATCGGCGAGGATCTGATCGACCTTCTCAAACGTCACGGTGTCACCCGCGACGATCAGCGTGTTGCTGATCGGCTCGACCTCGATCACGACTTCGACCTTCTGCTTGCCCGGCTGGGCGGGGCCAGAAAGCGTCCCGCGACGCGCGAGCCCCGTGAGCATGCTCGCCACCGCCTTGGGGTCGGCCCGCTCGATGCGATACGTCCGCAACTGCGCGACCGGGGGAACCTCCACCCGGTCGAGCGTCTCGGCCAGTGTCACCAGCGAGTCACGGCGGTCCGCCGGAGCGTCGATGATCAGACTATTACTGGATGCATCGGCCGAGACCGTCACTTCTTTTTGCTTCTGGAGCCAAGGCATCGGGTTGCCCCGGCGGTCCCGCGGCATCGGGGGCTCGGGGTAGAGCTGGTTCATCGCGCTGGCGACATCAGTTGCCCGCGCAACCTTGAGCGGGAACAAAAACGTCTGCCGTTCCGGGCCGTCTTGCTTATCTTCATTGAGTTCTTCAACAAACGCTTTGATATCGTCAAACAAATCGGGATGAGCGCTCACAATCAGCGTCCCCGTAGCAGTGTCCGCTTTCACCTGTACAGGCCGGGCGGTGCGATCCGCGAGCGGGCGACTGTTGTACTGCTGGGTCAGCATCGAAGAAATCGCGTTGACATCCGCCGTGCGCACCTGCAACAACTTCAAAGGAGGCAACTCGCCCTGTTCCACCGTATCGAGACGGCGCACAAAGTCCGCGATCATCCGATGCTGCGCATCCTCGGCCGTCACCAACAACGAATTCGTCCGCTCGATAGTGCGCACAACCGGGTCAGGCACGGCCCGCGATGGATCCACCGGATCAGAAGAACTCAAAAGTTCGATGAGCGGCTCGATGATCGCCTTGGCTTCCACATTGCGGACATCGACGATCCGCGTTGTGCGCACCGGCGGCGTGAGCTGCTGGGCCTGCCGCAGCGAATCATCCAGCAGCCGCAGCGCCTCGGGCGTGCCCCGCGCAATAACACTCCCGCTCAGTTCGTCGTACTCCGTGCTGACCCGAGCCGCCGCCGGGTCTTTGGGATCCAACGCCGAGGCGTGCTGCGCCATGAGCCCGTTTGCGCGCGCAAGCAGTGCCTTGGGGTCGTTGCCGCTCACGCGGATCACCCGGAGTTGCTGGCCCGTCGCGTTCTCGACATCCAGCTGCGCGATCAACTGATCGATCACCGAAAACTGCCCGGGCTCGGCCCGGACAACCAACGTATCGAGCTCGTCGATCGCCTCGAACGACGGCGCGATAAACGCCGAGCCGTCCTCGGGTGTCAGCATCGACTTTGCGAGCCGGGGCAATTTCGCCGCCAGATCGCTCGGCCTCAGCACGCTCGGGGTGTACGTCCGCTTGGTTGTGCGCACGGCCACCGACCCAGCCGCGTCACGCAGCCGGGTTTCAAACCGTTTGATCGCCGCGGCCGATCCCACCAGCGTCGCCGAGCGTGTGCCCGGTTCAAGGATCACCCTGATCGGGTCCTGCGAATCCTCGCCCGCGAGCGCATCGAGTTCGGTCGCCCGGC
>Ga0316208_1001263_pt1 | contig 24599 bp, 22 predicted proteins | sample 3monopyrite_MG_FD_204944 | JGI IMG/M metagenome (GOLD analysis project Ga0316208, IMG submission 204944) | Microbial mat bacterial communities from mineral coupon in-situ incubated in ocean water Damariscotta River, Maine, United States -... | ecosystem: Environmental > Aquatic > Marine >... | reverse complement strand
CGCCGGCGGCCTCGATCCCGAGGGCTGCGCTGAAGCCGTTCATGAGATCGCCCAGAAGCTCGGGCTGAATCCGAAGATCGCTTTCGTCCGCGGTGATGACCTCATGCCCAACATCGATGAGATCATCTCAGGGGATCTGCTCCATCACTTCGAGACCGGCGAGCCCATCAAGGACGCGAGCCGCTTTATGACGGCGAATGCCTACCTCGGCTGCTGGGGCATCGTCGATGCCCTTTCCCGCGACGCGGACATCGTGATCACCGGCCGGGCCACCGACGCGGCGATCGTCTGCGGCCCGGCAGCCTGGCACCACGGCTGGACGCGCACGGATTGGGACAAGCTCGCCGGAGGCGTGCTGGCAGGCCACTTGATCGAATGCAGTAGCCAGGTCACCGGCGGCAACTATTCCTTCTTCGAGGAAGTCCCTCGAATCGAACACATTGGCTTTCCCTGGGCCGAAATCGCCGAGGACGGATCTTGCGTCATCGGCAAACACGACGACGGAACAGGCGGCCTCGTCTCGATCGGCACGGTCACTTCGCAAGCGCTCTACGAAATCGGCGGACCGCACTATTACGGGCCGGATGTCACAACGCGATTCGACACGATCCAGCTCGAAGAAGTCGCTGAGAACCGGGTGCGCGTCTCCGGAGTTCAGGGCGAACCGCCCCCGGACACGCTCAAGGTCTGCATGAACCGAAACGGCGGGTTCCGCAACGACATGCGCGTCAGCCTAACAGGGCTCGATGTCGAGGCGAAGGCCGAGGTCGTCGAGAAGGCTTTCTGGCGCGCGTGCCCGTATGAGCCCTCCGACTACGAACAGGTCACGACGCGCGTCTTGCGAACGGAGAAAGAAGACCCCGCTTCGAACGAAGAGGCGACCGCGATCTGGCATATCTCCGTCAAGGATGCCGATGAGAAGAAGGTCGGCCGCGCTTTCTCGAACGCCGTTGCCGAGCTCGCCCTCTGCTCGATCCCGGGATATTTCGGAATCGGCGGCGGCCCCGCCCCCGGCCGGTCCTTCGGCATCTATGAACCGGCACGCATCCCCGCGAACGCCGTGCCACAAGAAGTCGTCTTCCTGGGCGGAGACAAGCGCCAGATCGATTCCGTGATCCCGCACGCAGAGGTCTCGGTCGAGCCCCGACCGGGCCCGACGGCGACGGCTCCCTCCGGACCGACGGTGAAGAAGCCGATCGGCACGATCGTGGGTGCGCGGTCCGGCGATAAGGGCGGCAATGCAAACCTCGGCGTCTTCACCCGTGACGACGAAGCCTGGGCATGGCTCGATGCCTACCTGACGACGGAACGCCTTCAGTCACTCCTTCCCGAGGTCGCCAATTTCAAGGTCGATCGTCATCGCTTCGCGAATCTGCGCAGTCTCAACTTCGTCGTTCATGGCTTGCTCGAAGAAGGTGTTGCAGCCGCGACCCGGCAGGACGGTCAGGCCAAGAGTCTGGGCGAATGGCTTCGCGCGCGGGTCGTGGATATCCCGGAAGCGCTGCTTCGATGAGCCCGCGATCCGCTAGCGCGGGTAGCGCACGCAGAGCGCTGATCCCTCCGGCGCGCGCTCGTGCACCGAAGCGAAAGCTCTCGCGCGAGGCCGAACAGGCTTTGACGCCGCGCCAACTCGAAATTCTCGATGCGCTCGAGGACTGGGTTCTGCGCGGTGGATTCGCCGACGTCACGATGGCGGAGATCGCGCGCCGGATGGGATGCTCGCTGCGCACCCTCTACGGCATCGCCCCGAGCAAGGACGAACTCGTCCTGATCGTGCTCGACCGGAGGCTCCATCGGATTGGTCGCGATGCGATGCAGGTGCTCGAGTCGAACGACACGCCGCTCGTGAGGCTGCGCGCCTACCTGCGAGCGACGAACCTCGCCGTCCAGCCGACGACCGCGGCCTTCGCGCGGGATTTCGCGGCAGCCCCGGGAGCGCCCGCACTGAATGAGGCGCACACGGACTACATCGTCGCGATCGCGCGCAACCTGCTCGAAGAAGCGATCGAGACCGGGGAGATCGAACCCGTTCATGCCCCCGCGATCGCCCATGTACTAGGGCGCCTCGGCAACGACTTCGCCGGAATCAAGCGCGCGGGCGTGCTGGATGGATCCGTCGAGACGACCGCGAATCGCGTCGCCGAAATCCTGATCCGCGGCCTCGAAGCGAGTGCGCCTTAGCGCTTGCCTTCAAGGACGGTGCCGGCGGGAATCTCGATCGGCGCGTCCGTCTCGTTGATCAACGTGACGTCGCCCACGATCGTGACGCCCCCACCAAACCGGTAGTCTCCTCGGACGGAAAAGCGCCGACATTTCGCCAGGCTGGGAACACCGTCGGGGAATCGCGCGCCGAAATCTTGAACGGTTTGATAGAAGCGCGGATCCAAATCGATCTCCCGCTTTCGATGATCCTCGGGATGAACGGCGATCAAGCGCGCATCGTCAGTCATCTCAAACGCATCCGACCAGAGCGCGAGCAAGTCATTGGTCGTCTTGACCGGCGCGAACCGATCGCGCGACACGCAGATCGCTTCGGCGCCTTCGAAACATTCGATCGCGGCCCCCATCGCGGTCTCCAGCTGGAGACATCGCGGCCCCATCGGATCGTAGGGGTCCACCGGCTTCTCGTTCTTGATCACCGGGAGCGGCAGCCCGTCAACGGAAGAGACGAGCATTGTCGCGACCGCGTCGAGGTCGAGCCAAAGGTTATTCGTGTTGAAATAGTGGTGGCGCCGAATGTCCTGGAAGGACTCGCGATCCTCCGCAGCGCATTGCGCGGACTCACGAAGAATCAAGTTGCCATCGCGACGCGCGAGATGGCCCCCCTTCTTGTCGGCGCTCGTCCGCTCGGCCACTTCCATTGCGAAGGGGATCTTCCCCGTCGCAAACCAGCCGAGAATCGAAAGGTCGAGGGTCCCGCCAAGATTGTCAGCGTTCGAAACGAACGCATAACGAACCCCACGCTCGCGCAACCCGTCGATCAATCCCGAAGACACGAGCGCAGCGTAAAGATCGCCATGACCCGGCGGACACCATTCGAGCGCAGGATTCTTCGACCACTTGATCGGGAGTGCTGAGTCTAGGTCCACCCGCGGAACGCGATGCTGAAGAAAATCCCGGCTGGTCTCGTTCGCAAGCGCTGGATAACGATCGAGTGCGGCCAGACTCTCCTCGCGCGTCCGGAAGCTGTTCATCAGAATCAGCGGGAGCTCGCAACCCTCGCGCTCACGCATCCAAAGAATCTGCCGGGCGATCAAGTCCAGAAAGCTCAACCCGGAGCGGACGGGGAGTAGGCTTTTCGCGCCTTCAAGCCCCATTGAAGTGCCGAGGCCACCATTGAGTTTGATGACGACTGCCTTGTGCAGGGCTTCCCGGCCCGCGGCCTCGAAGTCGGTGAGCCCCTCAGCGCGCGGGAGTGCATCGACCGGGGAAATCGACGCCTCGGGGACGGTCGTTGGTCCCCCGTCTCGAACGAAGCGCAGGGAACGCAGGAAGGAGCGGATCGCAACGTCGGGCATCCCCGCCTCGAGCATCCGCTCGGCGTGCGCCACCTCCACTGCATCTCGCGTCTCGACCAACGTCGGAATCTCCCGTCCGGGAATGCCCGGCCCTTGAGATTGTGTACCCAATCGGCCCCTATTTGGGTCTATCTATGGGCTCTGAGACGCGATTCCCGCGAAAAGCTCGCGCCTTCTGCACATCCGCTGCGCGTGGGATGCCGAACAGGCTAGCTTCGTTCCTCGTTCCGCCCCGCAAATCGATGCGGGGGAGTTTGAGGAGGCCGCTCGTGGCCGGCGAAACCATCCGAATTGAAGACCTCGCAAACCCCGTACTGACGCCCGGCCAACAGGCCGCGCTCGACTATGCCGATGGCCTCGACATCGATCTCTCGGTCGATGCCGTCGCCAATGCTGCTTCCGAGGCGACGGGCCTCGATTGCTTCGGTCCCGACGACTGGAAGGAACGGCTCGGCGTTTGGTTCGATGAGATGAACGCGGACGACAACCGCACGAACCTCGGTCGGATGATCCTCTACGGCGACTGCGTCCGTTATGCGACCACGCGGCTGCGCACGAACGAACTCCTCGCGCGCCATCCCGAGATCCACGACGTCAAGATCAACAAACCGATCATCGTGATCGGCCTCCCGCGCTCGGGCACGACCCATCTCGTGAACCTGATCGCCGCGGACCAGCGGCTTCGCTCGATGCCACTCTGGGAAGGCCAGGAGCCCGTCCCGGATCCGCAGGAAAAGCCCGGCAACGATGGCGTCGATCCGCGCTGGCATCGCTGCAACGCCATCTGGAATCGCATGCGCGAAGGCTCTCCGCTCATCGCCGCGATGCATCCCATGGAGCCGGATCATATCCACGAAGAACTCGAGTTCATGCTCCCCGACTTCACGAGCTACAACCTCGAGTGGATCGCCCGCGCCCCGAAATGGCGCGACTACTATCTTGCCCACGATCAGACGCCCCACTATCAAGGAGCCTTGCTGACCGGCCTCAAGATCTTGCAATGGGCGAATCCGCGGGAACGATGGGTTCTGAAATGCCCGCAGCATCTCGAACAGATCGGGCCGCTCATGTCGACATTCCCCGACGCAACGATCGTCGTGACCCATCGCGATCCGATTTCGGTGCTGCAATCCGCGGCGACCATGATGGCCTACAGCTCACGCCAGAACTATCGCCATACGGATCCCCAGTGGTATCTCGAGTATTGGCACGACCGAATCCACAAGCTGCTGACCGCATCAATTCGGGACCGACATCTGCTCCCCTCCGACCGTACGATCGACGTGCCCTTTCATGAGTTCATGGCGGACGACGTCGGCATGGTCGAGAAGATCTACGAGGTCGCGGGGCTTCCCATGACGAACGAAGCACGGGCGCAGATCGATGCCTATATGGAGGCCCATCCGCGCGGCAAGGACGGCCAGGTCGTCTACGACATCCGCAAGGACTTCGGCGCCGATCCGGCGGAGCTCCGCCAGGCCTTCGACTTCTACTTCGACAAGTTCCCGGTCAAGGTCCAGGTGAAATAACTCACGCCTTCGGGTCGTAGGCGGGAATGAACTTGAACGATGGATCGCTCATGTCCCGGGCGCTGCTCGGGCTGATGTCCGCGCGGGAAAGCGGCGTCACGGTTCCCATGTCCTGCATGAAAAAGCGCTCGACGATCGCGAAGCGTCCGTCTCGTCGTTCCCAACGATCGAGGTAGCGCCCGCGGCCAACATGCTCGGTCTGATTGCCGTCGGCATCCGGCAGCGTCCAGAGCACGACCGTCACGTAGGCCTCACTCGTCGCCCGATCTCCGTCGACTTCGGTGAGCACGTTCGTGATCTGATGCGAGTGACGCTCCATATGCGCATGCGCCTCCCAGACCCAGTCGACGAAGCCATGCCCGGTCCCCTCGAACATCCCCTCGTAGTGCGCCGTCCCGCCCTCGTGCCAGACGCTGTACGCCATGGGCTTATCCATCCGGTCGAGCCCGCGGCAATAGCGGGAGTGCACGTCTCGAATTTCTTGTCGGGCGAGCAAGGTCTGCAGATCGTGATCGTTCATGGAGCCTCCATAGGTCGGCCCTCAATCTAGTTCAGCCACACCGCTGGGCTAGCGTCCCTGCGAATCCAATCGTTCGAGGGACTCCCATGGCCATCGCCGTTTCGCTCCATCCGCCCCGCATCTTCCCCGTCCTCGCAATCGCGATCGCCGCGCTCGCGCTCACCGCCTGCGGGCCCCAGACCGTGGATGAATCAAAGGAAGCGACCGCGAGCGTCGTGCAGCCCGAACGTGCCCTCTCGCCCTCGGGCGAACCCTACAGCGAGGACCGCGTGCCGTGCCTTGATCGGCAGCCGGAACGCCAGGCACTCTGGGGCGAGCTTCACGTTCACTCTTCGCTCTCGATGGACGCCTGGCTTTGGGACGTCCGAAACGGGCCCGACGAAACGTTCCGCTTCGCGAAGGGCATAGAGACGCGACTGCCTCCCCTCGACGACGGCGGCGACCCGACGCGACCCGCTCGCCTCGAGCGTCCCCTCGACTTCGCCTCGCTTACGGATCACGCGACTTTCCAGGGCGAAGTCGCCCTTTGCACGCGTCCCGGGTCCCCCCGCTACGACAGTCGTGCGTGTCGTCAGTTTCGCGGCGAAGTCGAGAGCAGCGCGTTTCCGGGCGCCGGTGTCGCGGGGCGTATGTCCGCCCTCGCGGAGACCCGCGGCAACGACCCCGTCCCGCAGAGTCGCTCAAGCGAGATCTGCGCCGCTCGCGAGGGCGAAGAGGTCGGGCCGACCGGCGAACTCTGCATCGCATCGATGACCACCGTCTGGGAGGAACAACAAGCGGCCGCCGAACGCCACTACGACCGCAGTGAGAACTGTTCCTTCACGACCCTTCACGGCTACGAGTACACGGCGACGCCCAATCTTGCGAAGGTTCATCACAACGTCATCTTCCGAAACGCCAACGTCCCGGCGTCGCCCATCGCCTGGGTCGATACCCCGGACGTCTACGACCTATTCGCCGAACTCGATCGTCAATGTCTCTCTGCCGGCACCGGCTGTGACGTTGTCACCCTGCCCCACAACTCGAATCTCTCAAACGGCAACATGTTTGCGATCACCGGCGTCGACCTCCCGATGGCGACCCAACAAGCCCGCGCCCGGCTTCGCGGCAACATCGAGCGCCTCGCCGAGATCAGTCAGATCAAGGGCGACTCGGAATGCCGCAACGGCTTCGGGGGCGTGTTGGGCGGAACCGACGAATTCTGCGACTACGAGGAATGGCGCGGCCCCGAGGTTGAGGACTGCGGTCCCGATGGAAAGAGCTTCGGCGCACTGATGGATCAGGGCTGCGTCTCTCGCAAGGACTACATCCGTTATGCGCTGCTTGAGGGATTCCGTGAGCAGAAACGAATCGGGGTGAACCCCTTCAAGATCGGGATCGTCGCCGCGACCGATGCGCATAACGCCAACCCGGGCGACGTCGAGGAGTACTCCTATCAGGGCTGGGGTGGGACGCCGGACTCGACCCGGGAGGCGCGACTCGATCCGGGCAATAGCCCGATCAATGCGACGAACTCCGTCGCCTCGAACCCCGGCGGACTCGCCGGCGTTTGGGCCGAAGAGAATTCCCGGGATTCGATCTTCGACGCCATGAAACGACGCGAGACCTTCGGCACGAGCGGTCCGCGGATCACCGCCCGCTTCTTCGGCGGCTGGGACTATCCCGAGGACCTCTGTGGGGATCCCGAGCTGGTTTCAAAGGGCTATGCCGAGGGCGTGCCGATGGGTGGAGATCTACCGTCGCGACCGGCGGAGGCCGGTGCCCCCCGCTTCGTGGTCTCCGCGCTGCGCGATGTCGGAATCCCCGACCATCCCGGAGGCCTTCTGCAGCGCGCGCAGATCGTGAAGGGCTGGGTCGACGAGAACGGCGACTTCAATCAGGCGATCTACGACGTCGCCGGTGGAGCGAATGACGCATCGGTCGACGCGGCGACGTGCCAGCCGAGAGGCGTCGGGCATAACAGCCTCTGCAGCGTATGGACGGATCCCGATTTCGACTCGGAAACGAATGCAGTCTACTACGTTCGCGTGCTCGAGAACCCGAGCTGCCGATGGAGCGCCCGCCAATGCCTCGAACAGGAGGCAGACGCGCGCAGCGCCGTGTGCGACGATCCCAGTGTTCCGAAGACGATCCAGGAACGCCTCTGGACCTCGCCGATCTGGTACGAAGCGCCTTCCTCCACGTCCAACAGCCAGATGGAAGCCGTCCAGCAAACTCCTCGCCCGAAAGAGAACGAGACACCCGCATGAGCAACCACCGACTCTTCGCCCGACTCTGCACTTTGGTTCCGTTGATCGGACTGCTGCTCGCCGGCGCTGCGGATGCGCAGTCTGAAGCGGAAGCCGCCGCCTTGCCTGCTCGCCCCTACGCCGTAACCGAAACGCGCGAGCCCTGTCGAGACTACGTGCCCGAGAGGCGGGCGCTCTTCGGCGATCTCCATGTGCATACCGCGCGATCCCAGGACGCTTCGACCCAGGGCACCCGAACGACGCCCCGCGACGCTTATCGCTTCGCCCAGGGCGTTTCCCTTGGGCTCCAACCCTGGGCCGAAAACGGAAAGCCCCTGCGCCGGGTCCAGATCGATCGTCCCCTCGACTTTGCGGCGGTCACGGATCATTCCGAACAGCTCGGCGAAGTCCACATCTGCAACACCGAGGGCTACGAAGGGTACGACTCCCTTGCCTGTGGGATCTACCGAAACTTCCCCCGCGTCGCGTTCTTCCTCTTTAATGGGCGTTATTCAATGCTGGGATCGCGCTGGGGTTTCTGCGGCGACGACTACGCGAATTGTTTCGATGCGGCGCGCATCGTCTGGACCGAACATCAGACCGCAGCGGAGGAAGCCTACGATCGAAGTGCTGCCTGCGCGTTCACGAGCATCGTCGCTTACGAATGGACCGCCGGCCCCAAGTCCGGCGCCCATCTTCATCGCAACGTCTTCTTCCGAAACGAAAACGTGCCCCACCTCCCGATCAGCGTAATGGAGACCGGTCCCTACGCGATGAACCTGTGGCGCGGTCTCGATCAGGACTGCCGTGACGGCACGCCTGGCTGCGAAGCGATCACCGTTCCGCATAACACGAACTGGAGTGCGGGAATCGCCTTCACGAGCGGCGAGGAACTCGAGGCCGACATCTCCGAGGAAGAAGCGCCCCTGCGCGCGCGCTACGACCGCCTTGTTGAAATGATCCAGCACAAGGGCGAATCCGAGTGCGCGCTCTATCCCGGCGTCAACGACGAGGGCTGCGGATTTGAAAAGGCGCCGAACGACCTGGCGCTCACCGGCGAAACCCTCGCCGAGATCGACTACACCCGCGGCGCCCTCAAGCGGGGCCTCGTCTACGCAGAGAACTACAGCACGAACCCCCTCGCCTTCGGCCAGATCGGCAGCACCGACACCCATCTCGGCACACCGGGACTCGTCGCCGAGCGCGGTCATCCCGGCCACGGCGGCGCAGGAAAGCCGGGCAACACGGTCTTCGATGAACCCGGGCTCCCGGACATCGCAACGCTGAATCCTGGCGGGCTCGCCGTCGTCTGGGCGGAGGAGAATTCGCGCGACGCGATCTTCGCTGCGATGCAGCGCCGGGAAACCTACGCGACGAGCGGCACACGGCCGGAACTCAGGCTCTTCGGAGGCTGGGGTTACGACGCGGCAACGTGCGAGTCCGCTGGGGTCGCCGCCGCGGGTTATGCCGGAGGCGTGCCGATGGGAAGCGTCCTCCCCGCGCCACCGGAAGGCGCGAGCGCACCGCGATTTCTCGTTGCAGCCTCACGCGATCCCCACGCAAACGGGGGCGACCTCGATCGCATCGAAATCGTGAAGGGCTGGGTCGAAGACGGCGAAGCCCTGGAGCAGGTCCTGACCGTGGTCGGTGGCGACACCGAAGCCAGCGTCGACCTGGCCACCTGCGAACCCGCCGGCGCGGGTTATGCGAGTCTCTGCACCGTCTGGACCGATCCTAACTTCGATGCGACCCAGCGTGCCTTCTATTATGCGCGGCTTCGCGAAACGCCGAGCTGCCGATGGACCCAATGGGCATGTATCGACCAAGGCGTCTCCTGCGACGCGTCGAGCAGCATTCCTGAGGGCTACGAGTACTGCTGCGGAGATGAAATCGCGAAGACGATCCAGGAACGCGCCTGGAGTTCACCAATCTGGTACGAGCCCGCAGCAACCCCTTCGGAAGTGGCGACGGCAGAATAGGTCGAGGGCCTAACGCGCGGAGTCGGGGGGCGCGGGGATCCTGAGGATCGCCAACAGGATTCCGCCGAGGACCAGAAGTCCGATCTGGAGCGTAAAGGGCGCCGCATAGGAGCCCGTCGCTTTGAGCATGGCCATGCTTAAAAAATTGGCGCTGGCGAGAAGGGGAATCGAGGCGATTCCACCGAGCCCACTCGCCGTTCCGAAGTTCACGCGACCGAAGAGTCGTGCAACCAACACTCCGTGCACAGGCGACGCGCCCCCGATCCCGATTCCGTAGAGCGCTCCCGTCGCAAGGAACACCGTATAGCTGGGTTCGGTGAGCAGGATCAGCCAAACCAGGATATTCACCACGACGATCATGATGATCGAAGGCTTAAGCGGCGCAACATCGGCGAGTCCGCCGATCACGACCTTTCCGGCGAGTGAGAAGGGGACCATCGCCAGAAAGAAGGCCGTCGCCTCCTGACCGGTAAACCCGAGCGAAACGCCAAACGGAACGAGCAATGCGATCAAGACGACGGGCGAGGTCAGAACGAGTCCGAACCCGATCGACGCGAGCCAGAGACGGGGATCACGGACGATCTCCGCGGGCAGCTTGATTTCTGAGCCGATCTCCTCCGCTTGCTCGTCCGTTGCCTCTGCGTCCTCTGCTGAGGGGGGCATCGCGACGTCCCCGTCGGGAAGCTGCCCGATGTCTTCGGGGCGACCGACGACGAGTGTCCCAAAGAGGGGCACGCTGACTACACAGGTAAAAACACCAAAGTAGAGCACGGCGGTTCGCCAATCCGCGCTGTCGATGATCGCTTGAAGCGACGCGGGCGCGATCCAACTCGCGAGGGTCGCCCCGCCGACAACGATGCCTAACGCGAGACCGCGCCGGCGCTCGAACCAGTTCGAGGCGAGGGTCATCGAAGGCAACATGCCAAACATCGCCACACCCGGGCAGACGAACAACGTCCACGCCGCTGCGAGTTCCCACAACTCCGTCGACTTCGAGATCAGAATCAGACCAATGCCCGTCAGCATCGAGCCCGCGGTCATCAATCGACGCGCCCAACCCCGATCGAGCATCCTCCCCACGAAGATGCCGAAGAAGCCGATCACGAGGATCGCGATTCCCGGTGCGATCCCAATTAGCGATGGAGAAACGTCGAAGCTCTCACTGATCGGTCCGATCACGTTCCCCACGATCGAAAGGGAAACACCGGAGGCGATGAACTGTGCCGCACAGCCGACCGCAAGGATTTGCCAGCCGAGGAACCGACGCCCACTCGGCGTGCCAACCAGGGACGTGTCGCTCACTTCGCTCGTCATTCGGCCTCCTCGCACCGCGACGGGGTCGCCGAAGTGAAGGATGAGTCTAGACCAGCGCTTGCCCGGAGCGAGCCCCCATCTGGCGTCGCTGGGCTACACTTTTCGGGTTCTCAGACCTTCTGCGAAGAGGGTCACGATCACCCGAAACAGCGAAAAGGAGACGCCATGAGCGCAGAAGAGATCAGCCCCGAATCGAGCGGCAGCGGGCTCAACATGATGGAGCTGCTGCCCGATTTCTTCGAACGCTTCTTCGCGTTCTTCCGACCGGGCCATACCGAGGGCGTCGCGTCTCCGCGTGTGAAGGAGTTGGCGCGGCTGAAGATCGCCTCGCTCAACGGCTGCGATACTTGACTGTTCGCACGCTACGCGTCGGCGACGCGTCAAGGACTCGACGAAGAAACGATTGCTCAGATCCACCTGCCTGAAGCGGAGCGAAAGCTCGCACCCCAAGAAGGCCTGGCGGTTCGTTATGCGGAGAAACTCGCGACGGATTTCCGGACGGTCGACAAGGTGTTCATGGCCGAACTCCGCGAGCATTTCAACGATGCGGAGATCTCAGAGCTCGGGCTCATGATCGGCCAATACATGGCCCTCGGGCGCATGCTCGTGATCGCCGGCGGCGACAAGGCCGCCTGCGAAATCTACGTCGCGCCGGACTACTAGACCAACTACTAGACCAACTCAACCTGCTCGGAGAACCGGCCGGGCCCTAGAACGGCTAGAACGGAATGTCGTCGTCGTCGCTCGGCGGCGGCGGCTCATCACCGAAGGTCGCACCACCGGCATCCTGGTTGAAGCCCGCCGGGGCCGCGTCGCCGACGCGATCGATCGACCACGTCTCGAGGCTGTTGAAGTAGCGGACCTCGCCCTTGGGGCTCGTCCATTCGCGGCCGCGAAGGCTGAACTCAACCTTGACTTCATCTCCCTTGGAGAAACCGTCGAGGGATTCACAGCGGTCGCCCGTCAGCTGGAACATGACGTATTGCGGATATTTGGATCCGCCTTCCAGCTCGAGCACGAACTCGCGTTTCCGGAAGCGCTGGGTTACCTGCTCGGCTTCCTTGGTGGTGTGAATCTTTCCCTGGGTCTGCATGTTCATCGGACTGGACCGCCTTTCGGCGGGCACATTAGCGCGGCTTTTGCTGGCCGTGAGGGCCCGCCGCGAAATCCTTCAATGAATCCGAGCCCGGAGTTTCAGGCGGCCCGAGCACGGGCCTCAGGGTTACGGACGCGGTGCGTCGCGACGTCCAACGAGCGCCAGGCCCACCAACCCGAGCCCGGCCAGAAGACCGGTTCCAGGTTCCGGGATCGCGCTGATGACGGGGTCCACGAGCGTCACGTCGCTGCCGAACTGCGTGAGAAAGCTCTCGCTCTCGCCGACACCGATCGTTCGGGTCCACTGGAAACCGCCCGTGAAGTCCGCACCGGTTCCGCCGCCGAAGTCCAGCCCCGTGCCGTCCAGATCCGTCTGGCTGCCATCGGTCAGACTGAGCAGCAGCGAGCGCCAGGTCGTGACCTGGAACTGGTCGGCGTCGTAGCCGATGAACGGCGCGAAACTGCCCGGATCCGACACCATGATTTCGATGTCATCGGGATTCGCGACCAGGGTCGCCGAGTCGTTGCCGAAACTGCCCCCGAGATCGAGGTCGGTGTAATGGAAGATGTCGATCGTGAGCGCACTCAACGACGTGTTCGTAATTTGCAGATTCTGAAAGACGACGCCTTCGTTCGCGCCGGTTTCAATCGCCTCGAAGAAGAGGCTCGCGCTGAAGTCGCCCGAACTGGTGGGGTCCAGCCAATCGAGTCGGCCGGTCGTTCCGCCATTGAGTGTGTAGTCCTCGGCATCAGGGGCAGCGAAAGCCGTCTCGCTCGTATCGCCCGTGACGCGGAAGAACCACCAGGATTCGTAGAGCTGATCGCCCGCAGCGGCGCCGGTGAAGTCCGTGTTGACGGTATTCCCACTGGTCGTGGTGAAGTCGTTGGTATACCCGAAGGTGACGCCGCCGTCCGTCACAGTCCCGATTGCCTGAGCAGAGGTTGCTGGGCACACGATTCCCAGCACAAGGGCAAGGGTCTTCAATCCGCGGATCATCTTCATGGCTTCACTCCTGACGCAACAGGTCAAGAAGCGCTTTCGGTGATCCAGACTTCAGCCTAAACGGAATATCGGGGTTTCACCCCACGTTGCGCAATTGCTGCGCATGCACTGCCGAGGTGCGACCTCGCGCGCGCACACGCTATGCGGCTATGTCCTGCGGGTGCCGTGTTAGGGCGCGGGCCGGCAATCGTTCTCGAGCCAGTCGACGAGCCGACGCGCGAGCTCAATCCGCTGTCCCGAGAAGGAATGATCGCCCTCCTCGAAGACGTAGGACTCGAGGCTCGCAGCCCCTGCGGTCTGCAATGCTTCGACAAGTGGATCGTGATGAAGCGTGACCTCTGTCACGTCGTCGAGATTTCCGCCGATGAGCAGCAGTCGTTTCGGAGCGAGCTCCTCAGCCCGCATCATCGTGTTGAAGCGCGTGCTGTTTTCGAGCACCTCGGCGACTAACACATCGCCAGAAGCGCCGCGGATCGGGCCCGCCCAGCCATCTAGTCGAGCCGCCATCTGACCGCGCTGATCCCCAGAAGCCGCCGCCATCGCAAAGCCCCCGAGGTTCGCGCCGGCGAGAGAAGCGATGCAATCCACTGCGGGGCTTTCCGCGCCGGCGACCAGTGCCGCGAAGCCTCCCATGCTATGTCCGACGAGCGCGAGACGAGAGGCATCGATGCGGTGAGCGTCGGCGAACGCGGGCTCCGAGACCGCGTCGACGACTGCCAACACGTCTTCGACGACGTTCACGAACGAAAACGTCCCGCCACTCCCCCAACTTCCGCGATAATGAAAAAAGACCACGTTCCAGCCAGCGCGCCGCGCGGCCTGTGCAAGATCGAGGTTCTTCTCGTTGCCTGGAAATCCGTGGAGCAAGAGAAGGGTTGGATGGGGGCCCGCTCCCTGAGCTTCGTAGACAATCGCGTTCAGGCTCGACCCTTCCACCTCGAAGGCGCCGTCCCAGATGATCGGCGGATGCGCCGCATCAAACGCGGGGTCCTGGGCGACGGGATCGAAGCCCGGCCCTTGTTCGGCGGCACAGCCGGCCAGCGACAGGATCGCCATGAGAAAGAGGGAGGCCGCGCAGCCGAATTCGAATCGTCGAGTTGAGATCGTCATGGGGACAGCATAGACGGCCCCCTCCGGGCCGCACGCAACCGAACCCGAGTACGGCGCCGTCGCCGCACTGCTCTAGAATGCGCGGGCACGTTTTCCCTCCGCTTGCGATCAGGAGTACTCCCATGCCCGGCCCCCTCCATGGCGTTCGTATCATCGAGGTCAGCGAAGTGATCTCAGGCCCCCTCGCCGTTATGGTCCTCGCGGATCAGGGGGCCGACGTTGTCAAAGTCGAACCCCCACGGCACGGCGAAGAGAGCCGCCAGCTCGCCAACTATCGCGACGGCATGGCCTCGCTCTACATGAACTGCAATCAGGGCAAGCGCTCGATCGGGCTGAACCTGAAGAGTGAAGAAGGTCTCGCCGTCCTCTACGACCTGGTCAAAGGCGCGGACGTCTTCGTGCAGAATTGGCGGCCCGGAGCAGCCGAGCGCCTCAAGGTCGCCGAAGACGACCTGCGCAAGATCAACCCCGACATCATCTACGCCTCGATCACCGGCTTCGGCGACGATGGCCCTTACGCGGATCGGCGAGGCTACGACCCGATCTTTCAATCCCTCACCGGCTATGTCGGAGCACAGCTGAACCCGGATGTGCCGATCCCGGATCTCGTTCGGAACGCCGTTGTCGATAAGGCCACGTCCTATTCCCTCGCTCAGGGAATCACCGCCGCCCTCTTTGCGCGGGAGCGCGGGGCACCGGGCCAACACGTTCGTGTGTCGATGCTCGATGCCGGACTCTCCTTCTTCTGGCCCGACGGCATGCTGCGCCATTCCCTGATCGGTGACGACGTGGAGAACTTCGTTGTGCCCGGCGAGCGCTATCAGCTCATGCCCACAAAGGACGGGCAGATCATTATCTGGGCGAGCACTGCGGATCAGATGCGCGCGAGCCTTCGGGCCGTCGGCGAGATTGAACTCGCCGAGAGTCCGGAACAGCGGGGGGTCGCGATGATCTCGGATGAAAACGCGTCGATCCGGGCGGAAGCCGTCGCGAAGGGGCTCACGCAAATGACGACCGAAGACGCCTATCGTGAGATGGTGACCGCCGAAGTTCCCGCCGCGCCGGTATTAAGCCTCGCCGACGTCCTCGTGGATCCGCAGATCGTGCATAACGGGGCCATCGTCGAGGCGGAGCATCCGGTCTATGGGCGCTATCGCCGGGTTCGCCCTTCCGCCCGTTTCTCGGAAACGAAGGAGCCGACGACCCGCGCTTCAGCCCTCTACGCCGAGCACTCGGACGAGATTCTCGACGAGCTGGGGATGTCCGCCGATGAACGCGCGCGCCTGCGAGAGGCAGGCGCGCTGACCTGAAGCAGGGCCGTCTCTAGGAGACCGCGGCCTCTCGGAGTTCCTTGAAGGACGCTTCGATGCATTCCGCATAGAAGCTTGGGTCCGGCATCTGCTGGCGACAGGCGGTGACCGAAATCGTGATCGCGCCGTTGTAGCTCAGGATGCCGTGGAAGAGTCCGATGCCTTCCATGGGGAGTCCGAGTGCAAAAGAGCCCACTAGCTTGGCCCCCGTGAAGTATAGCGGCACCTGCGGCCCGGGCACGTTCGTCACGACGCAATGGGCGATCGGCTTCATCCGACTCATCAGGCCCGTTCGAGCAACCAGTCGCCCCGCAATACCCGCGAGGGCACCGGGCATCGTCTGGGTCACGTCGGTCATCGATCGCGCGCCCATCGCCTCCGTCATCTCCTTCGAACTCGTCGTCGTCCGGTAGACCTTCTCAAGGCGGCGCACCGGATCGGGCTCATCGCTATGCATGGCGACAAACATGCCGGAGACCTGATTTCCAGCGGCCCCCTTCTGATCGGCGGTCCGCGTCGAAATCGGCGCGAAGGCCGAAAGCGATTCGATCGGGAGTTCCAGGTGATGTTCGAGGTAGCGCCTAAGTGCCCCACCCACGACCGCGAGGATCACGTCGTTGACCGTCGCTCCCTCGACGCATTTTCGGATCTGCTTGACATCGCTCAGCTGAAACGAGGAAGCCTCGAAGACACGATGGGGGGAGACCTTTCCGTTGAATCGGGTCCGCGGCACTTCTGCCGGCACATCCTCGTCGTCTTCGGGACCGGACGCTGCGTTCTCTAGGTAGGCACGAATCGCCGGCGGCGCGGCCTCACCCAGAATCTGCGCAAATCGGATCGGCTGCTGAATGTTATTCACCGTACTGCGCACGGCGAGCTCGAGGATGCTCGGCTCGGACTCCGCGATCCACGGCGACTCGGGCGGCGCGGGCTTCCCCGTCGGTTCGAGGTCGTGGGTGGCAGCGGTCATTTCCATGCCCGAAACGCCATCGATCGCGGCGTGATGAATCTTCGTCAGGATCGCGAAGCATCCCGGCGGAAGTCCCTCGACATGATCGAGCCCCTCGATCACGTACATCTCCCAGAGTGGCTTTCCGAGATCGAGCGGACGCGCATGAAGGCGCGCCGCTTGAATGCAGAGCTGGCGCCAATCGCCGGGCTTCGGAAGCGCGATATGTCGGATGTGGAACTCGAGATCGAAGTCGGGATCCTCGATCCAATAGGGGTGATCGAGACCGAAGGGGACGCGAACGACCTTCTGGCGAAAGCATCGCGCCAGATGGAGTCGCGATTCGATGTTCGCCAGGATGCCCTTGAACGTGACCGCGCCACCCGGCGCCGTCGCCTGGTCGTAGACCATCAATGAGCTGATATGCGTCGGCGCGTTGCGCGTCTCCATGTTGATGAAGGTCGCGTCCAGTCCACTGAGCTGTTCCATCGGGGGGCCTCGGTTCGGGGAGCCCTAACGGTCCCATAGATCCGGCGTAGGGGTCAAGGGTTAGCGCTCGGCCAGGCCTTTCTTAGAGGCGAAAGTGCACACATGCGCATAGCGTGCTGATCGCGGCTCAGTTCTCGGGGACTGGCCCCTTTCCCACGCGCGTCACTTCGAGCTCGTTGTCCTGGGCCTGCAGAATCGTCGTGGGCTCCGGCCACATCGGCCCGCCATCGACCAACACGTCGACCCGTCCCCGGTAGAAGCGCTCGAACTCGTCGGGATCCTCGAGACTCGGCTCCTCTTCGCCCGCGGTCAGTGACCCCGTCACAATGGGCTCACCGAGTTCCTCGACCAACATCCGGCAGATCGGAAAGTCCGGCATGCGCAACCCGATCTCCCCGAAGCGATTGCGCATATCCCGCGGAACTTCTCCGCTCGCCTCAAGCACGATCGTGTACGCGCCGGGCAGGATCCGGCGCACGGTTCGAAAAACGCTCGTCCCCATGATCGCGTAGTGGCCGAAATCCGAGAGCTCGTTCACCAGCATGGAGAGCGGCTTTCGCGACCGCTCATCGAATCCCTTGAGCGTGCGGATCATGCCGATCGCCTTGCGACTCGAGAGCGCGCAACCGAAAGCGTATCCGCTGTCCGTGGGATAGAGGATGACTTGATCCCGGCGCAGCGCCTGGATTGCGGGCGCGAGTTTGCGCGGCGCGGGCCGCTCGGGATCGATGCGCACGATCATGTGGGTGGCCTAATCCGAGGCTGCGTTGTTGCGACTTTGTTGGCTGATCAGCCGCGGAAAGCCAAGCGCTTTGAGAGTGTCGACGATGTCTTGCCCCGCGGTCTGAGGAGAAACCGCCTTGTCGATCTTGCGCAGGATCCCGTCGCCATCGATGTAGAAGGTCCACCGCTTCGGGAAGAGCCCTCCAAAACGGACGACGCCATAACGTCGCGCAGTCGAACCATCGGGATCACTCAGCACGAGGGTGTCGGCTTTCATGGCGGCGGCGAACTCCGCGTTCTTCTCCGCCCCGTCGAGACTCACGTAAAGAATATCGACATCGAATTCGGCGAGCTGTTCGGCACTGTCACGCAGCGCCGCGAGTTCGGCCGTTCAACCGGGTGTGAAGGCTTTGGGAAACCAGGCGACGACGACGCCCTTTTTCCTGGCGCCTTCGCCCACGTAATCCGCGCTCTGGAATCGTGCCGAGTCGCCCTCCTCCGAGGCCCCGACAAACAGGAACTCGGGAGCGGGCTTGCCGACTTCCGGAGCCGCGAATGCGGACGAGGCCGCGAGAGACAGGCAGGCCGCCGCGATCAGAAGGGTCTTGTAGGTGCTTAAACGCATGGTCACACCTTCGCGCGCTTCCATCGGGGCGGCAACTGCCTGATCGTGCTACGAAAATGCGCGCACCCTCCGCGCGTCGACAGCGTCGGGGATCCCTGCGAAACGCCCTTCACGCCCTCTCTCACGAACCCCCTCACACACCCAGCAGGCACCCACGGGTGCTGCCCGCGCGACTCACCCCGCGCCCCCTGGAGATTCAAATGGCCGGCAAGCCCTCATTCGATTGGACCGATCCCCTTCAGCTCGACGATCAGCTGACGGACGAAGAGCGGCTCATCCGAGACACCGCCCACGAATACGCGCAGGACAAGCTCATGCCGCGGGTTCTCATGGCAAACCGAAACGAGTCCTTTGATCGCGACATTCTGAGCGAGATGGGCGAGCTCGGATTGCTCGGTGCCACGCTGCCCCAGAAATATGGCGGGTCGGACGTATCCCATGTGGCCTACGGGCTGATCGCGCGGGAGGTCGAACGCGTCGATTCCGGCTATCGCTCGGCCATGAGCGTGCAGTCTTCGCTGGTGATGCATCCGGTCTTCGCGTACGGAACCGAAGAGCAGAAGATGAAGTGGCTCCCGGGACTCGCGACCGGTGAACTCGTCGGCTGCTTCGGCCTCACGGAACCGGATCACGGCTCCGATCCGGGCAGCATGCGCACCCGCGCCGAGAAGGCCGACGGCGGCTACGTCCTGACCGGCAGCAAGACCTGGATCACGAATAGCCCCATCTCCGATATGGGCGTCGTGTGGGCCAAGCTCGACGGCGACATCCGCGGCTTCATCGTCGAAAAGGGCATGGAAGGACTGACCTTCCCCAAGATCGAAGGCAAGATGTCCCTTCGCGCTTCGATTACGGGCGAGATCGTGATGGATCAGGTCTTCGTCCCCGAAGAGAATCTCTTCCCGGAAGTCCGCGGCCTGGGCGGCCCCTTTGGCTGTCTTAACAAGGCCCGCTTCGGAATCGCCTGGGGCTCCATGGGCGCCGCCGAGTTCTGCTGGCACGCTGCTCGCCAATACACCCTCGATCGCGAACAATTCGGCCGACCGCTGGCGGCCAACCAGCTCATTCAGTTGAAGCTGGCCGACATGCAGACGGAGATTACCCTCGGCCTAACGGCCTGCCTGCGTGCCGGGCGCATGATGGACGAAGGCCGACTCGCCCCTGAGAACATCTCAATGCTGAAGCGCAACAACTGCGGCAAGGCCCTTAACATTTCGCGTATGTCGCGGGACATGCATGGCGGAAACGGCATCTCCGACGAGTTCCACGTCATTCGGCATCTGATGAATCTCGAGACGGTGAACACCTACGAGGGAACCCACGACATTCACGCGCTGATCCTTGGACGTGCGCAAACGGGAATCCCCGCCTTCAGCTAGGTCCTCTCGCCGGGGCGGTTCGCGCATGCGCGGTCCGAGATTGTCGCGAAGAAATATCGCGAGAATCGCACTCGCCCCGCCGGCATCGATCGTGATTCGTTCCGTCGTTCGCTTGTCCGACAGTTCCGATTGCGATTCAATCCTTCCGTAAGGTGTCGCTGGGGGGTGATGCTCCCCTGACACATTCAACGCGGCTGCCTTGTGCAGCCCGGGCGCACGGTCATGATGGCCTGCGCTCGAATACGGGGGGTAACATGACCAAGCTCACGAAAGCACTTCTTCTCGCAGCACTGCTGATCGCAGCACCCATCTCGATGGCGAAGGCCGACAACGACGTCGGCTGTGGTCTCGGCACCGAGATCTGGAAGGGCAACAAGGGCCTGCACTTCAAGCTGGCGGCTTCGATCACGAACTCGTTCGCGATGCAGTCCATCTCGATCACCTTCGGCCTGCTCAACTGCAGCAACGGCCAGGGCGCCGTCACGGCAAGCGCGAAGACGCGCCACTTCGCCGCGACGACCTTCGACAACCTGGCCCGTGATGCGGCGCTCGGCGGTGGCGAAAGCCTCGACACCCTCGCGACGCTGCTCGAAGTTCCCGCAGCCGACCGACGCGCATTCGCCGCGCTGACCCAGCGCAACTTCGACGTGCTCTTCCCGTCGGATCGCGCGAACTCGGACGAGATGCTCTCGACCCTCGCATCACTGATGCAGGCGGACGAGCAGTTCTTCGTCTACACGCAGAGCTGATTGGATCGGACCCGGGGTGTTTGCGATTCGACCAAACATCCCCGGGTCCGCGACCATCCCGGCGCGCCGGCTGCACCGAGCCTCCGCTCTCTTCTGGCTGGCGCTAGGCCTGCTCCTCTCTGCGACGCCGGTTGCGGCCGCTCCGCCGCTTGTCTCAACCCCCGCCCGGATCGACGCCGTCGCAGCCGCCCCGGTCTGGCGCGCCCTGCTCCACCAATCGCGGCGCGCGATCGATGGCCCCACCCGCGAAGCCCTCAACGAGGCGCGCTTCTTCTTCGCCGGCGACGGAGCGGACAATCCGCGCGCAGAACTCGTCGCCACCCTCGCAGCGTTTCTTAACGACGACCCGGCGATCGCCCAGCGGGCGCGCTGTCGTTTTCCCGCACGTCTCGCCTGGCTTGCCGAGCAGGGCCTCGTCGACGCGCCGCGTGGACGCTGCCCGGAGCTTAAAACCTGGCTTGACCAAATCGGAACGGTCCGCCCAACGCTGATCTTCCCGGAGGCGTTCCTCGGCAACCCCGCTTCCATGTTCGGCCACACCCTGCTCCGCTTCGACCCGGTCGATCAAGCCCGCGAAGGCGGCGGCCCCCTGCTCGGTTGGACCCTCGACTACACAGCGAACGCCGAAGACGACGTCAGCCTCATCTATCTCTTTCGCGGGCTGAGCGGCGCCTATCGCGGACAATTCTCGATCGCTCCCTACTTCGAAAAAGCGAAGCTCTACGGCGATTGGCAGGACCGGGACATCTGGGAGTATCCACTTGAGATGGAGCCCGAGCGGGTCGAACGGGTCCTCCTGCATATCTGGGAACTCTCCGATGTCCGCCTCCCCTATTTCTTCTTTACGCAGAACTGCTCCGAAAAACTGCTCGAAGTGCTCGAAGTCGCCTGGCCCGGCCTAACAAGAGGAGGGGGCTTTCCGCCGGCGAACACGCCCGTCGACACGGTACGCGCCATCGAAGCCCGCGTCCCCGGCGCCCTCGGCGATCCCATCCTGCGCCCCTCGCCTGCGACGCGACTGCAGGCGGCACTCGCCGCCCTTCCCCCCGCCGCAGCGGACCTCGTCGAGGCCCTCGCCGAGGGAGCCGTCGCCCCGGACGCCGCCTCGATCGCCGAGCTCCCCGAAACTCTTGAGGCCGATGTCCTCACCCTCGCCTACGACCTCCTGCGCCATCGTTTCCTTGCCGGGCGCGTGAGCGACGAAGAATCCCGCGGTCGATCCTTCGCCCTGCTCCGCGCCCGAAGCCAAATCCGAATCGAGACTCCGACACCTAAAACCCCACTCCCCTTCGATCGCGTCCCCCCGAACAAGGGCCATCGAACCGCCCAGGCAACCCTGGCCGCCGGCATCCAGGACCGAGACCCCTTCGTTGAAATGCGAATCCTCCCCGCGTTCCATACGAACCTCGATGCGCCACACGGATTCGCCGAGGGCGGCTCGATCCGCGCGCTCGAAGGTGCTCTGCGTTACTACCCCGAACTCGATCGCGTTCGACTACACGATTTCACGTTACTCGGCGTCATGACGGCGAGCCCCTGGCGGCGCCCCTTTCGCCCCATCGGCTGGCACGCTTCGCTCGGTGCGACGACGCGAATGCTCGATCGTGATCGGGGCAAGGGCCTCGAAGCCCGCAGCGTCTTCCAGTTCCAGGGAGGGCCCGCGATCGCGATTGCACCCCTCCGTCGACTCCACGTCTTCGCGACTGCGGAAATCCTCGTCGAAGCGGGGCCAGCCCTCGAAGGGAACGCCCGTTTCGGCACCTACCTTCGATCCGGCTTCTCCTGGTCGACCGCCAACGGGCGATGGACCCTGCGAGGCGATGGCCTCGCCGGCGGACTCCTGGGACGATCGAGCGACGAATGGCTGCGCGCGGAACTCGAACAGCGACTGTCTCTCACCGATGACTGGTCGATCACGCTAGGCGGCCACTTCGAACGCGCCTATCAAGCCAGCCACTTCGAAGGCCGCGCCGGACTCACCCGCTACTTTTGACGGGAGTAGACGGAACTAGAAGTGCCAGGGAAACTTCGAGAAGTCCCGATCCCGTTTCTCGAGAAACGCGTCGCGCCCTTCTTCCGCTTCGTCCGTCATGTACGCGAGGCGCGTTGCTTCTCCCGCAAAGACCTGCTGACCCACGAGGCCGTCGTCCACGAGGTTCATCGCGAACTTCGCCATGCGCTGCGCAGTCGGGCTCTTCGTGTTGATCTCCGCCGCCCATTCCAGCGCCGTCGATTCGAGCTCTGCGTGGGGGATCACCGCGTTCACCATGCCCATATGGTTCGCTTCCTCAGCCGTGTAGCTCTTGCCGAGAAAGAAGATTTCCCGCGCGAATTTCTGACCGATCTGCTTCGCGAGATAGGCCGACCCGTAGCCGCCATCGAAGCTCGCGACGTCCGTGTCCGTCTGCTTGAAGACCGCGTGTTCCTCACTCGCCAGCGTTAAGTCGCAAACGACATGAAGGCTATGCCCACCGCCCACGGCGAATCCGGGCACGACGGCGATCACGACTTTCGGCATGAAGCGGATCAGGCGCTGGACTTCGAGAATGTGCAGGCGTCCGGCCCGACCGGACTGGATCGTGTCCGCGGTTTCGCCTTCGGCGTACTTGTAGCCATCGCGTCCGCGGATGCGCTGGTCGCCGCCACTGCAGAAGGCCCACACCCCGTCCTTGGGAGAGGGACCGTTGCCCGTCAGCAGGATGACGCCGACGTCGGTCGTCATGCGCGCGTGATCGAGGGCGCGGTCGAGTTCATCGACGGTGCGCGGACGAAACGCATTGCGGATCTCGGGTCGATTGAAGGCGATACGGACCGTGCCCTGATCGACGGCGCGATGATAGGTGATGTCCTCAAAGTCGAAGCCGGGGACTTCCTGCCATCGTGCGGGGTCGAAGATCTCCGAGACCATGCTGTTTCTCCTTGATTGAAACGGGGGCCGGCGCGGCCTTCATTTCGACGAGCGGCGCCAGCGGGCGGCGGAAGATAGCGACCGAAGCGCGATCCGCGCCTTGCTATCGTGGCGACCCAATCATCGCGAACGAACCTGAGTCTTCGCCGGAGAAAATCGGAATGAGCGACCACGGAACCCCAGCCCCAGGCGAGATCGATCTTGAATCCATCGGCGAGGAGTTGCCCCTTCTCGAAGGACTCCGTACCGCCCGCGCCATTCGCCGGCTGCGCCCGGATCCCGTCCCCCGCGAGCTGATCCGCAAGGTCTGTGAGGCGGGTACCTTCGCGCCTTCGGGCGGAAACCGGCAGCCCTGGGTCTTTGTGGCGGTCGATGACCGCGAGAAGCGACAGTGGATCGCCGATCGCTATCGCCCAGTCTTCCAGAGTTATATCCAGCCCGCGATTGAACGCAGCGAGCGCGAAGGCTTCCCCGAACACCTCAAGCGCAATATGCGCGCTTCGCTCCATCTTGCCGAGCACCTTCATGAAGCGCCGGTCCTGCTTTTCGTGGCGGGCTTTACCCGCCGCAGCGAACCGCAACTTCAGGCGCTCTTCCCCTGCGCTCAGAATATCCTCCTCGCCTGCCGCGCGGTCGGCCTCGGAGGCTCCTTTACGACGCTTCATCGCGCCTTCGGCGAGGAATGCGACCGTCTGATCGGCCTCCCGGAAAACATCCCGAGTGCCGTCATGATTCCGATCGGCTGGCCCCTCGGTCGCCACGGTCGCCCCCCGCGCTTTTCCGTCGACACGAAACTCTTCTGGGACGAGTTCGATGCATCGACCCTCGAGAAGGAACGGCCCATTGCCTAATACGAGTCGGCTCTGCGCACTCACCCTCGCACTCATCCTGATCGCACCCGACGCGAATGCCCAGGATTCCGAGCCGGCGCAGCGACCGAATATCCTGCTGCTGATGGCGGAGGACCTTTCGCCGCGTATCGGCGCCTTCGGCGATGACCTGGCCCGCACGCCGGCGCTCGATCGTTTGGCGAGCGAAGGCGTGCGCTTTACGAACGTGTTCACGACGGCCGGCGTGTGCGCCCCAAGCCGATCCGGCCTGATCCTCGGCATGCACGCGATTTCATCGGGAACGCATCACATGCGGACCTTCGATGGCCCCAAAGGCGAGT
>Ga0316208_1001261_pt1 | contig 24603 bp, 22 predicted proteins | sample 3monopyrite_MG_FD_204944 | JGI IMG/M metagenome (GOLD analysis project Ga0316208, IMG submission 204944) | Microbial mat bacterial communities from mineral coupon in-situ incubated in ocean water Damariscotta River, Maine, United States -... | ecosystem: Environmental > Aquatic > Marine >... | reverse complement strand
CGGTGGTATTCTTTCATCGGTTGTCTATTTTGTTGCAGGCCAAATCACGATGGTTGTCTTAGTACTCTTTTATGAAAAAGTACTGGCACGAAAAATTAATGTTGTTGCATGTGTGCTTGAAGGAAATATCTCTGCAGGTGTGTACTTATCAGGCAAGCTCATTGCTTACGGTCTAATCCTTCAAAGTGCAATTGTGGGTAACACTAATGCCTCTGTCACATCAGATGCAGTGATTGAATATATCGTCGCCGCTTTTGCAGGTATGGTCATACTTTATATCTTTGAGTTCTTAATTGATTTGTTGATTATCACTTCAACCAAAGTCAGAGATATTATTATTAAAGATCAACTTGTCGCCGCTATCCAGCTTTCAATTACTAAAATTGGTATGGCATTACTTTTAGGTGTTGCAATCTTATAATTCTATAAGATTATTTCAGCATGAAAACACCGAGACTTCTGCCAGTACTGTTGGCCTTTTGCATGTTCTCAACCGGCGCGAGCGGGTTGGTAAATGAATATGTACTGGCCACAATCACGACCTACATCTTAGGCAACTCAATAGAACAATTTTCTATTGTGATTGCCTCAATGATGTTAATGATGGGGATTTCCGGCTTTGTTCAAAGCCGGATGTCTGATAATAATTTAATCTATAAATTTATCGGCGTTGAAGTGGTGATGGCTTTGCTCGGTGGTTTCGCGCCACTGGCAATATACGGTGCCTTTGCTTATTTTGAATATAACTTTGCCGTTGTACATTATTTCTTTGTGCTCAGTGTGGGTTTTCTTATTGGCTTTGAAATTCCTATTGTCATGCGAATCATTAACCAACATAAAATTAACTTAAAAACAAACCTCGCCATCGTTTACGCAATGGATTATGTGGGCGCATTTGTCGGTGCGATGATATGGGTAAAGGTATTACTTAAATTTTATCCTCTTACGGAAATAAGCTTTATTGTGGCTGGATTCAATTTTGCTATTGCACTCATTACAGTCACCTACTTTATTTTTACGGGCATTATTAAACACCGTGTAACTACTGCAATTGTTATGCTAATGACCGTTGTGATATTACTCATCGGATATCTTAATAACCGCGATATCAGCGACCTTTTTGAGCAACGTTTTTATGATGATCCAATAATTCACAAAACGACCACTAAGTATCAACACATCGTATTAACCCAAAATAAGCAGTTAGGGGATATCCGTCTCTACATTAATGGTAATACACAGTTTTCATCTCTTGATGAAAAACGCTATCACGATTTATTAGTGCACCCTGTTATGTCAATCGCTAACAAGCCAGAGCATGCCTTAATCCTCGGCGGTGGAGATGGTCTGGCGTTACGTGAACTGCTTAAGTACAAAAATCTTAAATCAATCACTCTCGTGGATCTTGATCCCGATATGATCAAACTGGCATCTGAAAACCCACATTTAAGAAAACTCAATGAAGATGCATTTCAGGATGCACGATTACATGTTCGCCAACCCGGTAATGTAAATTCCGTTAATGTAAAAGGGGTGTATTTAGAATCCGAAGATTCGTTAACAAAAAAAAATCAATCTGAATGGGTTGCCACGGTTGATGTGTACAGTATCGATGCCGATCAATTTATTCGCACTAAAAACGATCAACGTTGGGATGTCGTCATTATAGATTTCCCCGATCCTTCCTCCGTTGAGTTAAGTAAACTTTATAGTAAGCAATTTTACCGTAAATTACGCAGTCACTTATCCAGTAATGCCTTTGTCTCAATTCAATCAACCTCTCCGTATCATTCAAAAGAATCCTTCCTGGCCATTGGTAATACATTAAAGTCAGCAGGATTTAATATTTTACCTTATCGACAAAATATCCCTTCTTTTGGTGATTGGGGTTTTTATCTTGCCTGGTCCTCAGCCTCAGGTGAAAGCGAAAAGGCCATTAAAAATAAGCTTAAAACCATCAAAACGTTTAGCGTCAACACAGACTATGTCACGCCTGAATTAATGCTGGCTGCATTTGCTTTTGGCAAAGGTGAACTGACTTCTAAAACAAACTGTGTGAATACGGTGATGTTTCCCTGTTTACTTACTAACTACACTAACTATGGCTGGCAGGTTGATTAATGATCTTTAATCCAGGTAGATTGCTCTCACGAACCATTATCAGTCATCTTGATCTTAGTCATGGTCCTGGCGAACAGGTAAAAACCGGAACTGCATTATTTCATATCGCACATAAACGATTTAATAATATTAATTTGGAGGCGTGATGAAATCATCTGCCACACGACAAGAAATAAATACAGCTGTTGAACATATCGAGACTAAATGGCCTTCGCACAAACAGATCCTTAAAACAGGAAAATCTCCGAATGATCACTTTAAAGAAAGAGATGGGGTTAAATATGCCGGTGAACATTTAATCATCGATGTATGGGATGCAACTCATCTTGATGATTTAAAATTAATGGAAGACACCTTACGGCATGCTGTAGAAGTATCTGGTGCGACTTTATTACATCTTCACCTACATCACTTCACGTCGACTGGCGGGATCTCCGGTGTTGCTGTTCTCGCTGAATCACATATTAGTGTGCATACCTGGCCAGAGAAAAATTATGCCGCTTTTGATGTGTTCATGTGTGGTGATGCTGAAGCCGAAAAAACCATCTCCATTTTTCAGAAGGCTTTTTGTTCGAATAATATTGAAGTGAAGGAAATACTTCGTGGAATTGAACTTTAAGCTAATTTTTATTGAAGTTTAAAAATAATATTGACGACAAGTAAAATAATCTCCGTAAAATAGAATGCTAAGTTATTGATATTATTAGGGTGAAACGGGAGTTTTACGGAAAAATTAATGGCTCTTTTTTTTATGAATAAAAGCTATGCTGTGAGCATGAATAATGCGCTTATTTTTTGCTGGTAGCTGCCTATAGTCAAAACTATAAATAGCATCCAAATAGTGATCTGGGTTATTTGGAACAGGAAAGGAGTGTCCTTCAAATTCCATTGTTGAAAGAGGAAAAACTTTTTCAATATCAAACCAGGCTGCGACGTCTGGCATTTCGCCACTGTATATGATTTTGGTTTTATCGTTTTTCCATCCCTGATGTTTTTGTTTTAAAGAGGCTGTTAAAGCAGCCCGCTTTACAGGATCATCTTTACCATTTGGAGTATGTAGGCTAGTAGACGATACGTCTCTTATCTCTTTAAGCGTGTTTTCATACAGTTTTTTATTTTCTTCTGTATTTTCTATTGTCAACATTGGAAAAATATCAACAAACACACCTTGATGGTATTTTATTAGTTTATCTTTTTCGTGAAATTCGACAATGCTGGCTTTATTAGAACGTAGTTTAATGTAATCAAATTTGAAAGATTTATCGGTTTGAGAGGTTTGGAAAAATATCTCGCTTGAGAATTCACTTTGAGCTATTTCTAAAAATGTATTGTAGTCTTCTATAGACATCGATATATCAATATCATCATCCCATGGGATAAAACCCTGATGACGAACTGCACCTAATAACGTGCCAGAATCTAACCAGTATTGTAACTGGTGTTTTTTACATAACGCATCAAACTCAATCAGCATATCGAGCATAATCAACTGAGCTTTACGTAAAATTCCCGGTTCTATCATTAATGTCCAGTCTCTATCATTAGGTTCTAACCACACCATAATAGTCATGTAGAGCACTAATGAGTATATCGGTATACTCTTTGGTCATTTCACCCATGTGAGAGACTCTAAAGACAGTATTACGCTCTGCGCCACCATTAGGGCAGACCATTACCTTGTCGTTTTCTTCTAAGGCATTAACGATATCCATTGCCGATTTTCCATCGGTTGGGGTGAGGGTGGTCATCGCATTTGGCATATAAGGCGTATATTCTTTTAACGGTAATGCTTTTATGCTTTCTCTAAAATAGTTAGCGACTTCTTTTGCATTAGCGATACTCTGTGCAATACCACCACGCTTTTTTATTTGATTAAGCCTGGCTTCTAGTTGCAACATAATCGTAACGGCAGGTGTGTAGGGCGTTTGTCCTCTTTCACCATTGCTTAAATAATCTTTAAAATTAAAGTATAAAGAATTTATATTTTGACATTTTTTTATAGCTTTAGGGGCGAGTATTACCATGGTCAGTCCAGGCGGTAAAGCCAAACCTTTTTGAGAACTCGCAATAACAACATCTATGTTCGATTGTTGCATATCCAGTGGATCAGTCACTAACATAGAAATGGCATCAACAATGTAGAGCATGTCATTTTTACTCGCATACTCCCCTATCGCATCCAGGTTATAAAGATGCCCAACAGATGTTTCGTGTGCATTAACGACTAACGCCGTATATGTTTCATTCGGTGCTAAACTTTCAATGTCGCTTAGGTTGGTATTTTTAACTTTAAAGTTAGTGTGCGGTATCGCATGTGTGGCACAAATATCCACAAATCGAGCACCAAACCCTCCGCCATTAATCACTAACGCATTGTCATTTTTATTGAGTAAATTCATCACCGCAGATTCCATACCTGCCGTACCCGATGCCGTTAAGAAAATGACCTTCGAGCCTTCTGGTGCATTGACCATGTCTAAAAGCCCGTTCTCGCAAGCAAAGGTCACGTCTGAAAATTCACTGTTTCTAAAGTAGGGCGTTTGTTTCGCACCCACCTGTAATATTTCTTCAGACATTTTTACAGGGCCCGGAGTAAAAATGGCGTAGTCTTCATAAATCATTTCGTTGCTTTTCCCAATTCTTTCAATTTTCTTTCATTATATTCTATGAGCACTCTATTAATGCCGATCATATCTTTAGGCGTTAACATATGAGACTTGCGCTTACCTCGTTGTATCAATGAAGCAAATTCGGCAATCATATAGCGTAGTCCGCCGCCATCAAATTCATATTTGAATGTTTGGCTTTTATGTTCATCTTCAAAACGCACATGAAATTGTTTGGTTAACCACCAGGGTGCAGGGATATAAACATAACCTTTCGTTCCGGAAATGACCGCATCGCCTTCTGACTTAATACCCGTTGCGACATTAGAAATACCAATAGCACCGCCTTTATGTTTGCTAATAATAAGATTAGACACATCATACCCCTCATTACCCTGATCAAAAAAAGTGATGTCTTTGCTTTCACCTAAAATCTTATTTACAAGCAAAGAAGGGTAAGAGGATAAAATATTGGTCGCACCCTGAGCCATAAAGGTATCGGGATAATCTTTTTCTTTATAAAGCGAAGTACGCGTTGCTCTAACTTCTTTTACATCACCAATTACTCCTTTGTCCAGCTCGGTTAGTAACTGACTGAAGGCCGGTAAAAAAGCCGTTTTGAGAGCAGAAAGAAGCAAAACTTTTTCTTTTTTAGCTAAAGAGAGTAACTCGACTAATTCTCTTTTATGCAGTGCAAGCGGGTTTTCGCACAAGACATGTTTTTTGGCGAGTAATGCTTTTTTAATAAGGGGGTAATGTTCTTCTAGCGCAGTATCAATATAGACAGCGGTAATACTCGTGTCTAAAAAATCATCGTAATTATCATGACCATAGCGAATGCTTTCACATTTTTGGGTAAATTGCTTTAAGGTTGGTAAGTCATGATAGTAGATGCGATTGATCTTTAGGTTAGGTACATGCTGAGCTTCATCTATAAAGGCTTTAGTATCACGTCCAAGGCCGACAATACCTAATTTAATTAAGTCAAAGTTATCTCTTCTTAGTGAGGTGCTGGATATACCTTTTGTACGAGGCAGGTACTCAACATGAGTGTATTCATTTAGGTAGTCAAATGTACCTTCCCAATCATCACCAATGGCAAAAATATCAACGTTATATTTCACCATGTCTTTTGCTTTTTGTTTTTTATGTTTTTCTATAATGACCTTGTCGACAAAATCTAATGCCTCGATGGCTTGCGCGCGTTTTTGTGTACTTTCGATAACATTTAACTTGCCACGCGAACGATCATAATTTTCATGAGTGACCCCTACAATAAGGTAGTTACCTAATGCTTTGGCGCGCTCTAATAATCGTAGATGACCTTTATGAAACATATCAAATGTTCCATAAGTAATAATTGTTTTTTTAGTACTGATACCTTATCCCGACTATTTGCTAATGATATTTTTATGATACAGGAATAGCGTATGCATTTAAAATAATTTTGCTAGCTGGCTTTTTTACGACTTAGCTAGGCAGTAACATTTTATTCCGGGTTCTTTGTTGCAACGTTTCATACGCCATTTTCACAAGGTGGGTGGCTTAAAGATTTGAATGCGACGGAGATTTTTACACTTGTAATACAAAAATAATCATGAACATATTAAAAGACCATTTGATTTAATGGATGTTTTTAACCAGTTATGCGATATAAAACGTATTCTTATGCTAATTTCTAGAATAAATACTATTGTGCATTAAGCTTAAAAAATTTAGCATGTCATGGATGAAATAGGTTGATTCGTTAAATGGAATTGAACTACCTGAAAATTAATAAAAATTATCCATAAAACAGATAGCTAACTTATTGAAATTATTAGTATAAATAAGGTAGTTTACGTAAAACAAAACACTTTAAATAGAGGTCAAACTGGAACATTGCATGAGCTCACACCAGACGAACTCGATTTACTGAAAGAAACAGTTGATACCTTGAGCGTCATGTTGAACAGTTAAAAGAAAAAACACATAAAAAAACAAGTCGATTCAATTATTCAGATTCCATCTTCTTGGTATACTTTCCATAACGCGCGGCACCATTAAGCTTTGCCCGTTTGTATAATGCAGCCTGAGTATTTTGGCTATTTGCTGAATGACCTTTCCATGCTTTTAATGCCGGCTCTTGCAGGGCGCGTCCATAAGAAAACGTTAATTCCCAGGGTTGCGGCTCCTGCTGGTTCATTGCATTTAGGAAAGCGGTGGCATCTTCCGGGCTCAGGCCACCTGAAAGGAAATTGATACTGGGCACAGCCGACGGTACGGTACGACGCAACACTTTGATAGTCTGTATAGCGACTTCTTCTGGCGTGGCTTTAAAAGGACTTTCTTTTCCCGGTACCATCATATTAGGTTTTAACACGATATGTTCCAGCACCACATGATGTCGATGTAGCGCATGAAATACTTCGTGAAAAACGACTTCGCTCACTTTTGCGCAATCACTCAAACTGTGATTACCATCAATCAGTACTTCAGGTTCCACAATAGGCACAATACCTTGTGACTGACAAATGGCCGCATAACGCGCTAACACTTCAGCATTTGCTTCAATTGCAACCTGGCTCGGTGTCGTATCCGAGATGTGATAGACGCAACGCCATTTAGCAAAACGGGCACCTTGTTTTTTATATCTTTCTAATCGCAACGCCAGCCCATCCAGACCTTCGGTGATCTCGTCTCCAGGCGCATTGGCCAAAGCAAGTTTACCAGCATCAACTTTGATCCCCGGAACAATGCCTTGTTGAGTGCATACTTCAGGTAACATGATGCCGTCATCATTTTGCTGGGTAAGCGTTTCTTCAAACAAAATAACACCACTAATGAAGTCACCCAGATTTGGCGTTGCCAGAATTAAACTTCGATAATATCTGCGGTTTTCTTCAGTTGATTTAACATCAATGGCTTTAAAGCGTTTAGCGATGGTCGGGCTACTTTCGTCTGCCGCAAGAATGCCTTTACCCTTCTGTACCATTGCATTAATGGTTGTTTGAAGTTCGTCTTGAATAGTCATACTGCCTCCCTGGTGAGTTCCAAGATACCATTACTCTTCTGGTTATCGTCATGCTCAATACGATCAGCGGTGCCTGGGTATGATGGGTATCTTTAAAATATATTTCATCTCGTGTTGATTAACGCACAGTGTAACCGCGTCCTTCCAGACAAGTTTTAATTGCCTTTTGATAATTTTCACGCTTAATGCCTAACGCTTGTTGTGACATATTTTCAGGTGCTTGAGTTGGATCATATGCTGTCTGGTCAACAGCCCAGCGATGACATTGATAGCGATCATCGGATTGTTTTTGTTCACTCTGCCCTTGTTTTGGATAAATAAAGAGTTGTTCAGGCAGCAGCTGTATTTCTTGTTCACTGATATCCTGTGGTGGATTCGTTACAACATAACCGTTTCTTTCTGGTTTCCAGGCATAATACACATCATTAGCATAATAATAGGGAACACCACCTACCCAGAGTGTAGTGTAGAACGGAGGCAGAAAAGGTACAACAATGCCAAGTGGAGGAACCGTCACAATAAACTGAGCGCCTGTTCTTAAATACCATATTCCACTGCTATAAAAATAAGGCCGATTGCGGTATCGAATTTCAAAGTGGCGACGAGGCAAGTTATTAAATCTATACCCACGTGAGGGGTAATAACGATCATGTCGAAAACGCTTATCATAGCGATAACCTTTTGGTATCTGTTGTTTCAGGTTGTGTTTATATTTTTTATCGTAACGATCATGATTTTTTCTATCCGCATAAACCTGTGATGACATCAGAGATAACAGAGGAAGCAATAAAATCATAATATTAATTAATTTATTATTTTTCATAGTTTCATTCTCTTTTCCAGAAACGAACCAGCGTTATTCACCACGATTTAACGAACGGTATAACCACGACCTTCTAAACAGGCTGACATTGCGCGCCGATAATCACTTGCCTGGCGTTCCAGTTGAGCATAACGTTGTGCATCTTTTGTATCATAGCGTTGCTGAAGCTGTTCGGCTTGTTGTTTTTTTGCCTCTTCAGAAGCAGCGCCGAGCATGGCCCCTGTGATGGCGCCAAATACCATGCTTTGGCCATGATCACGTCGTGGCGATAACATTGAACCAATGACTGCTCCCGTTATCGCACCTGCTGCCGCGTCAGAACCTGGCGGTGTTGCCGATTGCACTTCGATGCGTTGATGCGGCGCTAATTGTTCCTGGCCCGGATCATACCCCGTTTGTTTTTTTGCCCATTGGTAACATTCAAAACGATCTCTGTCCTGCTGGGCTTTGGACTGACCTGTAGTCGGATAGAAATAAAGTGTGACTGAAGGCAATGGCGGCGGTGAAGTAGTACGAGATCGCACGGTGTAGGCTGGAGGTGCGCAGCTTATCAATACAAAACTGAGCAGACTAATGACAATTAAGTAAATAGGATTTTTATACTTATGCATATGTTCCACCTGTAATTTGAAAACTAAATAAATAATATTAAGACGTAAGAGTAACAATATAGAACAACATTGAGATAAATGTGAGATAAATAAGATATATAAATAAATATTAGGTTGACGACGAATATTAAAGTTCGTCACCAACGACTGAGTGCTTATGTTGATGCTTTACTGCGTTTCTTTTTGAAAACTTTCTGAATTCTGGAAATTTGTTTTTTTTCCCAGCGTTCACCCGTTGCCAGTAACATTTTAGCTTTTTTATCTCCAAGTTTTAACAATTCCAGTTCGCGTTTTCTTGCCGCATGAAGTTGCTCTTTGAGTACGCTGACTTCTGCTTTGGCTGCAGCTTTAGCCAGCTTAATTTCTTCACGTGCCGCTTTATTCGCTGCACGCAGGGCTTCTCGTGTTGCACTAAGATCCTGTTTTAATTTATCTGTAAAAGCTTTACGTTTGTCTTCAGCCTGTTTTTTTTTGCTGGCAGCAGAGGTTTTTTTACGGCTTGTTTTCTTTTTTGATGTTGCCATAGTGATTTCTTCCTGTTGGTTTTAATAAACTAAATTTAATTAGCATTACATATTGTATCTGTACTATTTAATATAAGTAATATTACGTATTTAATATCTGCGTGGAAGTTATATAGTGATTTCGGCTTATAATTTAAAGTAAACGAAAGGATAAATATATTATGACAAACTCAATAGCAAAACAAAGTGGTACAGATGTAACCAGTAGCCAACCCCCTCGGGGCTTAAATGTTTTTGACGAAATGGAAAGAATGTTTGAGAATTTTTCACCAAGAGAATGGAGTAGACCCTTCCGTTCAAACTTTCCACTTATGAATGAGATGTCAACATCATTAGAAACTAATATGCCTAAAGTTGATGTGATTGATCGTGATGGTGAGATTGTAGTGAAGGCCATGTTACCGGGTGTGGAAAAGAAAGATATTGAATTATCAATGACAAAAAATACGGTTACTATTTCGGGTAAAACTAGTCATGAAGAAAAAGAGGAAAAAGGTGACTACTATCGCTGTGAAATATCTAAAGGGTCATACATGCGAACCCTTTCATTGCCTGAAAATGTTAATGAAGATAAGGCTAAGGCAAAATTTAAGGATGGAATGCTGGAATTAACGATTCCAAAAATGGAAGTTTCTCACCGTCGTAATATCAAAGTTGACTAATGTTTTGTTAACTCACTTTATTCGAAAGCCGGCATTAGCCGGTTTTTTTGCTGCAATTGAATAATCTATCTCATTTTTTGTATTTTAATTGCGGCTTCTACGTATAGAAATGAGGTGTCTGAGAAAATATTATGACATTTCACTTTGGCTAAAAGAGGGGCTATACCAGTGAATCATTTCGCCGATGTAAATATGGTTATATATCATGACAATTATCTCGTTGCCGTATGGAAACCAGATCATCTAGGTTTTATGGGGGTTTATTTAAAAAATCTCTTCCTATGTTTTCCAGTAGGTACTCAGCTTGATGTTTGCTTTGTCAGATCTGAAAAAAATAATATTGAGGAGGAACGGGTACCAATGGTTGTGAATAAATCGGGTTTTGATGGTACCGGTCTGAGATTAAAAAGTTTTGAAAGAGAAAGTGTTAATAAATGGAAGACTCTTCTTTTATCAGTCATAAGTCCTTTAGTCACAACAAAATATCACTGAATCGCAAAGAGTCACTTTGCTAGTCACCATTGTTGTAGCAAGAGGTATTTTTTCACACATCAGGAACATGAATATTTTTAATGAATCATCATGAAAATATAATACAAATATGGACAGGAAAATGATTAATACGATTAAAACAGAAGCAAATTACAGTTCAGCATGTGCAGAAATTGATGCTATTAATGATCGAGTCTTAAGCGCAATGCACGTCATTGATAGAGAAGAATTTGTTCCCAATGCATATATAAAACATGTTTATGATAATGGTTTTGTCCCGATAGGACATGGTCAAACTATTCCACCGCCATTTATCGTTGATCTTATGACAAACTTAGTTGATACGGCATCAGATAAAGTTGTGTTAGAAGTCGGAACAGGCTCAGGTTTTCAAGCTGCAATTCTTTCTATGCTCGTAAAAAAAGTTTATACCATTGAGACGATACCGGCGTTGGCAAAAGCCAGTAAGAACAAATTACGCAATATGGGATTTAATAATGTCGAAGTTAAATGTGGTGACGGTTATTATGGTTGGAAAGAAAAAGCCCTCTTTGATGCCATCATCGTTTCAGCTGCAGTACCGCATATTCCTCAAAGCCTCATAGAACAACTGAAACCAGGTGGGCATTTAGTGCTTCCTGTTGGTGAACCTAATTCACAACAGATGTTGTTATTAGTCACGAAAGACATGAATGGGATTATAAAATCAGAATCGATTCTTCCTGTGACTTTTGGACCATTAATATCAAGTAATGTTGAAGTTACTTATTTATAAATGGAGTTTAAAAGATGAGTGTGCAGGTAAATAAAAAGATAATTAAAACCGATGAAGAAGGGTATTTACTTAATCGTGATGATTGGTCAGACGAGGTGGCTGAGGAAATGTCGGCACAGCAAGCAGATAAAGATCATGTGAAATTAACAGAGACACATTGGGGGCTAATTCATTACTTCAGAGATTATTACGAAATAAATAAAGTTCACCCTACCATGCATAAACTGGTCAAGACATTAGGGCGACAACACGGTGAACATTTTCATGATGAAAAAGAATATGAAAAATATCTCTACAAAATATTTCCTCATGGGCCGGTGCAGGAGCTGTGTAAGCTGGCAGGATTACCAAAACCGCTCGATGATGTTGAAGGGTGAAATAAATACTGATTTTAACAAAATTTTTAATTACGATTTAGGACTGATTTAATATACTTGTATCACCCTAATGAAGAATAAAACTAATAGTAACAAGTGAGATATTGTATACGCGATGTTTAACCACTATTAGAGCATCGTTTTATGCAATAACTTTATCACTTGTCTGACTGAATGCGTATTGAGAACATCAGATTTTTCCAGCCATCCGCGTCGCGCCTGAGCAATTCCATATTTTAAATTATCAAATCCGTTTATGTTATGTGAGTCTGAGTTGATACTGACCAGAACACCTTCTGCTTTTGCCATTTGACAATAAATGTCATATAAGTCCAGCCTGTCAGGTTGTGCATTCAGTTCAAGATAACAGCCGCGTTGTTTCGCTTCACGGATGATCCGATTCATATCAACATCATACGCATCGCGCTGTTCTAACAAACGGCCAGTCGGGTGAGCCAGTATGCTGAAGTAAGGGTGTTGCATAGCATTAAGGATGCGATGAGTTTGTTTGATGCGCGATAATTGAAATTGACTGTGTACTGCACCAATAACCAGATCGAGTTTGGCAAGTACGTTGTCAGGCAAGTCGAGACTGCCATCTTCAAGAATATCCACTTCAATGCCTTTTAACAGGGTAATGCCATCGAGTTTGTCGTTAAGCGCGTCAATCTCATCTATTTGTTTGAGTAAACGTTCTGTTGTTAAGCCATGTGCAACGGTCAGGTGTTTACTGTGTTCCGTAATGGCCAGGTAGCGTAAACCAAATTTTTTGGCTGCCTCTGCCATTTCATTAAGGCTATGGTAGCCATCAGTGGCTTTAGTGTGGGCATGCAAATCGCCTTGCAAATCTTTTAATTCAACCAGTGGAGGGAGTTGGTCTTTATCAGCCGCTTCGATTTCCCCCTGGTTTTCACGCAACTCCGGTGGTATCCAGGGTAATCCAAGTGCCTTGTATACAGACTCTTCAGACTTTCCAGCAATTTGTATTTCACCTTTGAAAACACCATATTCATTGACCTTCAGGCCTCGTTGCTGTGCCCGACGTCGGATCGCAATGTTATGTGCTTTTGAACCGGTAAAATAATGTAAAGCAGCGCCCATACTTTTTTTTGCTATAACACGCAAATCAACCTGTAAGCCATTATTGAGTATGACAGAACTTCGTTGACTGCCCTTACTGAGGATATTGGCCACTTCATCATATTTTATAAATGCCTCTACGATAGTTTTACTATCTTGCGCACAAACCAGAATATCCAGATCACCTACCGTTTCTTTACCTCGCCGATAACTCCCTGCTACGATAACGTCGTCTGCTTGTTTTTGTTTTTTAAGGAAAGCAACATACGCTTCAGCATATTGCGCAGCAATAGCCAGTTTGGTACGACGTTTTTGCTGAATATGGCTTTCGATATTCTTAATCAATGTCTGAGTCGTTTTATCGCCAAAGCCATGTAATGTTTGCAAGCGACCATCTTTAGCAGCACGCAGAAGTTGTTCGGGCGTGTGAATATCAAGTTCATGATAAAGGGCATGCACTTTCTTTGGACCAATTCCGGGAATGTGTAATAGTGCGGTTAAATCGGCAGAGTGGCTCTGACGTAATTTTTGTAGTGCCTGACACTGGCCGGTATGGACAATTTCTTCAATTTTGGCGGCCAGATCTTTACCGATAGTGGGTAAGCGAGTTAAATCTTCATTTTGTTCGACAAGTGTTTTTATTTCCTGAGTCATGCCAACCAGTGTTCGCGCTGCATTTCGATAAGCCCGAATGCGAAACGGATTAGCATTTTCTATTTGCAGTATGTCAGCGATCTCTTCGAATATTTTTGCTATATCGGCATTATGAATTGACATGATATTTAATCCGTTGGTAATAAAAAATATTTACTGAAAACGTGTGAATAAATAATAGCTGAGCAAAAAAAAATATCAGACCGGAATAATGTATTAGTAGTATACCGCCATCCTGGCGGGTATTGATTAGGTAGTAATACGTATAGTGCGGTACTAAGTAGAAATGATACAAAGTTACTAGAGTTATATAAAATTTATCACTGCTGTCCCGTCAATCTATCAATTCCGCGCCGAATGGTGATATTTTTTACAAAATAACGGAGCAATATGAATGGGTAATAAAAAATCATTTTTCGTTTTATCTTTGTCAATAATATTTTTTTTGCTAACGTTGTCTGTTCATGCGGAAGATAATTCCGGTATTGCCAATCTTCGCCAAACAAGTAAAGCCTTTGCTTCAGTAGCAAAAAAAGTTTCACCCTCGGTTGTGTTTATTCAGGTGGAAAGCATAAAAAAGGATATACCCATAAGTCCTTTTACATCTCCGTTTGGTGATGATCTGTTTAAACGTTTTTTTGGTGATGCTTTCCCTGATTTTCCAAATCAACAGCAAGCACCTTCTGAGAGACGGATGACAGGTCAGGGATCCGGTTTTGTGTTTTCTATAAAAAAAGGTCTGTTATCGAATAAAAGTTATGTTGTCACTAATAATCATGTTGTCGAGAGCGCTGATAAAATACATATCACTTTTAAAGACGGTCGTGAATTTGATGCGAAGGTAGTCGGCACTGATCCTAAATCTGATATTGCCGTATTGGAAATTAAAGATAGCCCTCATCCTGCATTGGTCATGGGAAACTCTTCCGTGCTTGAAGTAGGAGAATGGGTCATCGCAGTCGGTAATCCATTTGGATTGAGTCATACCTTAACGGTTGGTGTGGTTAGTGCCAAAGGACGTACTGGATTGGGCATTAATGACTATGAAGATTTTATCCAGACCGATGCTGCAATTAATCCTGGTAACTCAGGTGGCCCCTTGTTGAATCTTGACGGTGAAGTGATTGGCATTAATACCGCAATTTTTTCTCGCAGTGGTGGTTATATGGGAGTGGGTTTTGCAATTCCGATCGATTTAGCTAATAACATTGTTAAACAACTCATTGACCATGGTGAAGTTACACGTGGATATTTAGGTATCGTCATACAAAAAATGACAGCGGAATTAGCTAAATCATTTAATCTGGATGTGAAGCAGGGGATTTTGGTATCACAGGTTACAGAAGATTCACCGGCAGCAAAAGTAGGTTTGCGAGTTGGCGATTTAATTGTGAGTTATCAGGGAAAAAGTGTCTCTGAGGTGGGTGATTTTCGCAATCAGGTTGCGCTGACATCGCCAGGTACGAAGGCTGGCTTAACTATTATTCGCGATGGTAAACGTAAAGTTCTTTCGGTCATCATTGGAAATTTACAAAAATCGCCGCAATCAGCTAAAGCAGCAACACAGTCGTCTGATGAATTAGGATTAATTGTTCAAACGATTACGCCTGATCTTGCCAAACAATTTAATGTCAAACCACAGGGAGTCCTGGTTACCGATGTAAAAGCAGGCTCATTAGCCGCTATGGCAGGTATTCGTTCTGGTGTTGTAATAATACAAGTTGATAGAAAGGCGATAGCTTCTACAGCGCAATTTAAGCAAGCTATTGAAAAAAGTCGTAAAAATAAGCAAGTTCTGCTTCTTATTCGAGATCAGGAAATGTCACAATATATTGTATTGAAATGGCCTTAATACGCCATCCAGTATGGTTCGATAATTTGAATCGGTTTTTACAGAAAAAATAAATGCCTTTTTAGGTAAAATTACGTATTTTGTTTTATGGCATTTCAGGGTAAAAATAACATTAGCTACTCGCTATTAATTAGAATTCTGAATGTTTTGACGGCCAACCCCCTTGGTCGTTTTTTTTAATAATTATAATAACTATTATTTTAGTATGTGAATGCAGGTAGTAATGCGTATTATGCTTTGCTGACTATTCATTTATGATGATGATGATGTTGCTATGAAGTTGAGTTATTGTATATGAAATATGAGCGCGCAAAAGTATTATTAACTGATTCAGACATACATGTTTTGGATAAATTAAAACATGTTTTGACTGATAACGGCTATGAAGTTTTCCGGGCTAGCAGCCCTGAAAAAATATTATTATTACTCAAGTTTTATAATTTTGATTTGATATTGTTTGATGTGACAATACCTAATCTTAACGTCCTTGATTTTATTGATCAAATTCAGAATGATAATCCAAACACGACAATTATCATTTCTAATGATGCGGCAAACTATGATCTTGCGATAGAGTCAGTGAAACGTGGTGCATATGATCTACTGGTGAAACCTTATGATGCCGTTTTTCTTTTAGGATTGATTCAGGATGCGCTTAATTATTCTGCACAAATGATACAGGATAAAAGTAATTCTAATAATATTGAGCCTGCCGATAATATTTATCAGTTCATGGTTGAGAATTCACAAGACATCCAGTATATCCTGGACTGCGATAATAAGTTTACTTATATAAATAAACGGGTAGAAACACTCCTCGGTTACCGTCGTTCGGAATTGATTGGTAAGCATTATAGTGAAATTATATTTAACGATGATTTGGATAAGGCAAGATCCTGCTTGCATGATGAAGACTGCACAAGTCCGCTTTCACAAAATATTGAATTGCGGTTAAAGTATAAGAAAAATAAAGATGTTTCTCGTTACTTTGATATAACATCCATACCGCTTCCTCAAACAACATGTAAGAAAAACTTCACATCTAATACGAACCATAATAGACTATTTAAGCGCGCGGCTACTTTTGCAATCGCACACGATGTTACTTATCGCAAAAAAATTGAACAGATCGCACATCAAAAAGCCAGTTATGATCATTTAACCAGTCTGCCAAACAATATCTTATTTTATGACAGGGTCAATTTCGCGATTGCGAACGCAAAACGTGATAAAACAATTTTTGCTATCATGTATCTTGATCTTGATGAGTTTAAAGCAATCAATGATTCATACGGCCATCATAATGGAGATAAAATTTTACGCGAAATGAGTGCGCGCATGCAAAGATGTATACGTGCAAGCGATACTTTGGCCAGGGTGGGGGGTGATGAGTTTACCTTGTTATTACCACAGATTAAGGATATTAACGAAGCGGCTATTATCGCGAATAAATTAATCGAAAGTATCATTACCCCTTTTTATATTAATAAAAAGAAACATGTTTTAAGTGCCAGCATTGGGATTGCAATCTACCCGGACGATGGTGTAACGCGAGAGTCACTCATTCAAGCTGCTGATAAAGCCATGTACCACATTAAAAATGGTCATAAAAATGGTTATCAACATAGTGCAAATTAACGCGTTATGAATTTACATTCTTTATCACAAATTGGACACAAATACTTTTCATTTCCCGCCTGATGTTCAAATCATTATTTTGAGCGACATAATCTGTATCTGTTCAAACTCGCTTGAGATATACATCAATTAGATCGAATAACGATTAAACCTGTGACAATATTGTCTTGTTCCTTAATATATAGGTAAAACTACGTATATTAGACAAAGCCAACACATAAAAGGACTTTGTATGGCATTTTGAAATACCAAAACTATGATATTGTGTATTAAATTAGCCACTTAAATCAGGTTAGGAATGAATTTAATAACAACACAGCAAAAACACCATTGGGAACGCAATAATGGCTAAGTTAGACAACGATCAAGTTAATTCCACTGAAACAAACATTAACTTTCCGGTGGTCGGCATTGGTGCCTCGGCGGGGGGATTAGAGGCCGTAACCGCTTTACTAAAGCATCTGCCGACAGATACGGGGATGGCGTTTGTGTTAGTGCAACATTTGGCGCCGACGCATGAGAGCATGTTATCCGAGTTACTGGCAAGAGAAACGACCATGCCGGTTCAGGAGATAACAGATGGCATGGCTATCCAGCCCAATCACTTCTATGTTATTCCTCCTAATACTAATCTTGGTTTGTTGCACGGTACTTTGCATCTTATGCCGCGAGGTGATGAAAAGGGACAGCATTTACCGATTGATTTTTTCTTACGTTCGCTAGCAAAGGAACAGTCCAGTCGTGCTATTGGCGTTATTCTTTCTGGCAGTGCGTCTGATGGCGTACTGGGTCTGATGGAAATCAAGGCAGAAGGGGGTATTACTTTTGCGCAGGATGAAACGGCCGTTCATTCCAGTATGCCTCATAGTGCCATCGCGGCTGGCTGCGTCGACTTTGTTTTTCCGCCGCATAAGATAGCCCAAGAACTGGTGCGTATCGCGCAACATCCTTATCTAAAAATTGAGAAAAATAAACAAGAGAAAGCATTACCCGGTGAAGAGGTTAACCTGCGCAAGATATTTCTGTTGCTACGACAGAATTCCGGTAATGATTTTACCTATTACAAACAAAGCACCATCTTGCGTCGTATAAAACGGCGCATCTTATTACACAAGTTGGAACGCCTGGAAGACTATGTACGCTATTTACAGGGCAATCCAAAAGAAGTTGAGGCGTTATTTCGTGATTTACTGATTAACGTCACGAGTTTTTTCCGTGATCCGGAAGTATTTGATGGCTTAAAAAATATCGTTTTCCCCGCCATTGTTAAGGATCGTCCGGAAGGCTTGCCAATCCGTATCTGGATAGCGGGTTGCTCGTCAGGTGAGGAAGTGTATTCTATTGCCATCGCTTTATATGAATATCTTGGTGATATGGCAGCCAATACGGCGATTCAGTTTTTTGCCACCGACCTTGATGAACAGGCTATTAATAAAGCCCGCAGTGGAATTTATCCAACGACTATTTCAGAAGTGGTTTCAGCCAAACGTTTACAACGGTTTTTTAGTAAAGTTGACGAGGGTTATCAGATATCCAAACATATTCGCGACGTCTGTATATTTGCACAACAAAATGTATTCAAAGATCCACCGTTCTCAAAATTAGATCTTATCAGTTGCCGCAATTTATTAATTTATTTAAGCCCGGTTCTGCAGAAAAAAATCATGCCTATTTTTAATTATGCGCTGAATAATAAGGGTTTCCTTTTATTAGGTTCGTCAGAGACCATTGGGCGTCATGCAGATTTGTTTAGGCTATCAGACAATAAAATAAAACTGTATGAGAAGAAATCATTACCTGGAATGTTACATTTTAATTCGGCTGATTTCACAATAAATAATATGGGTGAAAGTCCGCGCTATGTAAAACAAGGTGAATCCATCACTAACTGGACTAATTTTGATATTCAACGCGAAGCCGATCGTATTGTTTTGAAAAAATTTGCTCCGTGTGGTGTGGTCATTAATGAAGAGCTTGAAGTGCTTCAGTTTCGAGGTCATACCGGACTCTTTCTGGAGCCGGCTGCCGGTGAGGCAAGCCTGAATTTATTAAAGATGGCGCGTAACGGCTTGCAAGTCGAACTACGTAATACCACTCAAAAAGCTATTGATAACAATATTAGTGTAACTAAGGATGATTTGCAGTTACGGTCAGATGATCAGATCAGGAATGTTTCTATCCAGGTCGTTCCTATTGTGGGGTCAGAGAATCAGAGTCGCTATTTCCTTGTGTTGTTTCAGGAGAAGTCAATAACAGATAAAGTAATAAAGAAGAAAAAGAAAGGGGCTGGCAAAGCGACTGTTACCGAAGAAGAATTAGAAATTAAACGCTTACAAGAGGAAATTAGTGCGACTCAGGAATATATGCACACGGTGATAGAGCAACAGGAAGTGGCGAATGAGGAGCTGACCTCGGCTAATGAAGAAATTCAAGCCAGTAATGAAGAGCTGCAAAGCACCAATGAAGAACTCGAAACCGCTAAAGAAGAATTACAATCTACGAATGAAGAACTCGCGACCGTGAATGATGAACTCGCAAGTCGTAACGATGAACTTGAACAACTGAGTAATGATTTATCGAATTTAATTACGGGTTTGTCTATCCCTATTGTCATGGTTAATGATGATTTGCGCATTCGTCGTTTTAGTTCAGCGGCAGAGAAATTGCTAAACCTTATTCCCGCAGATCAAGGGCGTCCAATTTCACATATCCAGGCAAATATTGTTGTACCGGAACTTGAACAAATATTGTTAAGAGTGATCGACAGTATCGAAAATGAAGAGATTGAGGTGCAGGATACACAAGGTTACTGGTATCGAGTTGAAATTCGGCCTTATAAAACACTGGATCATAAAATTAGTGGTGCATTGATTACTTTCATTGATATTAATGAAATAAAACAAAGCCTTGGTATTGCAGAACAGGCTCGACATTATGCTGAAGCCATTGTTGCTGCTATAAGTTATCCATTGCTGGTGCTGGACATTAATTTGCGTGTTGTGTCTGCCAGTGAAACTTTTTATAAAACTTTTCAAGTTAGCGAAAAAGGTACGGTGGGTAATTTATTATACCGACTTGGCAATGGTCAATGGGGCATTCCAGAATTACGCGAAAAACTTGAAAAAACGCTTACACAACATGCTGATTTTGATGGTTTTATGGTCGAGCATAAATTTGAATCTATTGGTGACAAGTGTATGAAAGTAAGTGGCCGATTCCTTGCAGATGGAATGAACATGGAGCCAATGGTATTGATGCAAATCGAAGATGTTACAGAATAAATAGTTAACGGATTGCCATTCTATCATTCGTAAATGAGGAGAGTATGCTGATGCCTGATTTTGAAAATCTCAGTAAGCAACAACTTTTGACACAAATACGTCTTCTTCAAACACAGGTTAGCAAAGGTTTCTGTAACGAAAATGATTGTACTATTAGGCATGATCTAGAAGTGCATCAAATTGAACTTGAAATGCAAAATAGAGAGTTGCGTGAAGCGCAACAGCAGCTTGAAGAAACACGCGACAACTATGCAGATCTCTATGATTTTGCTCCTGTGAATTATTTTACCTTCGATGTGAAAGGAATAATCAAAAATATAAATCTGATAGGCGCCAGCATGTTGGGAAAAGTAAGATCAAATATTATCGGTCATCCCTTTAAAACATGGCTGGAAAAAGATAGTTTAAATCAATTCAAAAAACATCTACTTATGACATTTGAATCAGATATAAAAATATCCGATGACTTACGCATAAAAAATGAAGCGGGAGAATTACTCGAAATTAGGATAGAAAGCATCCGCAGTAAATACGCCACAACTGATGAATTCGAGTGTCGCAGTATTGTTATTGATATTACAGAATCCAATCGTATAAAAAATAAACTGACTCTTCAGGCCAGGCAATTAAAACTTATAACCGATGCATTACCTGTTTTGATCGCTTATATCGATATGGACGAAAAACATTTATTTGCCAATAAAATATATGCGGATTCGTTTGACTTATCATTTCAAGAGGTAATAGGGCATTCTGCTAGTGAAGTATGGGGGGCAGAGACTTATAAAACGATTAAAAAATTTCTCAAGTTTGCCTTTACAGGTCAGATGATAAATTTTGAAATGGAGTTACCGTTAGGTGAGACCGGTAAAAAATATTTTCATACAACACTTATTCCTGACAATGATGACGCCACACATGTTTATGGTGTAATTATACTAATAGGTGACATCACGAATAGGTTGGCCGTTGAATCAATTGATAGAAAACGTTTACTTGAGATTGCCCATATGAGCAGACTGAGTACGATGGGTGAGATGGCGACTGAAATAGCACATGAACTTAACCAGCCTTTAGCCGCAATTTCAATATACAGTGATGCATGTCGTCGTTTAGTTTTGGCTAACAATGACAACAGCAAAGACAATGCAACACAGAAACAAATTATTCAATCGCTTGCAGATATTAATGTACAAGCTGAACGTGCAGGAAATGTTATTCGGCGCATACGCGAATTTACAAGCAAGAAAGATTTACATAAAAACAGTTGCGATATTAACCAGATTGTTGATGAGGCTTTAGCGTTACTTAATGTGGAGATTCGCACACACAATGTTAAGTTAGAATTAAATCTGGCTGAAGATCTGCCTGAATTATTTATCGATAAAATATTAATAGAACAGGTGATTTTTAACCTGGTGCGTAATGCACTCGAAGCGATGGATGATATGGATATAAATCTACGTACATTAAAAATAAAAACATCGAAGGGACAATTGAATGAAATTGAAATCAGCATAGATGATGCAGGTCCTGGTTTATCTATTAGTAAGATAAAACATATATTTGAACCGTTTAATACCACTAAAACAGACGGCATGGGAATGGGGCTTACGATTTGCCACTCTATTATTGAGGCACATCATGGTCGTATCTGGGCAGTTCAAAATAATCATGGTGGAACAACATTCATTTTTACGCTACCTCATATAATAAAGGATGATGATCATGCAGCATGAACCGATGGTACATATTGTTGATGATGATGATGCAATTCGTGATGCATTGTCTTTATTAATGCAAACAGAAAGTATTCCCTGTCAGACATATGCTTCTGCTGAGGAATTTCTTGAACAGCATGCACAGTCAAAATTGGGATGCCTGCTATTGGATGTGCGTATGCCCGGAATGAATGGTTTAGAACTCATCGATTTACTCAAAGAGCAGGATGTTTCTATTCCCGTTATTTTTATAACCGGTCACGGTGATGTTTCAATGGCCGTAAGAGCGATGAAAGCGGGCGCAACAGATTTTATTGAGAAGCCATTTGATAATGAGCGCTTGTTAAGACTTGTGTCTAATTGTTTAGTTGAGTGTGTTGGTCTTAACAATAGCAGTCAACACCGACATGAAATGGAGACTCGACTGGCACGCTTGACAAAGCGTGAGCGAGAAGTGATGGAAGGGCTTGTGGATGGAAAACAAAATAAAGTCATCGCTCAGGAGCTCAATATTAGTCCCAGAACAGTGGAGCTTCATCGTTCAAGGGTGATGGAAAAACTACATGCTCATTCGCTGTCAGAATTAGTACGAACGGCACTTCTTGTAACAGAAAAAATTTAATCTAGGGTCTGTTGATTTTTCAGATATTGAGCTGATTTTAATAAAATAGCGCACTGTCATTGCGAAAGAATAAAATGACTGCGGCAATCTCATGGTCAATTGCCACTTTTATGGAGATTGCCACGTTTCGCTTTGCTCATCTCGCAATGACGCGACCATTTTTGTTATTGAGCAAGCTATGAGTTTGATCTGGTAATGTTAAAATTGATCAATTTAAGGTATTAGATGAAAGATCAACAGACCCTAGTTTAAGCTATCAAATAAGCACTGCAATTTCGCTGTCGTGTTCTCAAATTAGTGCTTCCTATAAGCATTTCCAATAAAATTCGCCAAAGTAGTACGCCTATTATATGCCTTCAGTCCCTGTTAGCTCGTAGAATTACGTATTTAAACTTTGTCTTTATTCATATATAAAAACATAAGAATAATTTGATAACGTAAAGATATTGGAGAAAGCTTATGCTGGCGGGTGAATATTGTAATCGTGATGTTGTCATTATTGGCAAAACTGATTCTATTTTTAAAGCAGCTAAATTAATGCGAGATCACCATGTGGGTGACGTCTTGGTAGTTGAATCCCGGAATGGTGAACGCGTGCCAGTTGGTATATTAACGGACCGAGATATTGTTATTGAAATCATTGCTGTAGAAGCAGAATTAAACGCACTTTCGGTACAAGATGTCATGAGTTTTAAATTAATTACATCTAATGAAAAAGACGACTTAATGGCCACAATTAAAAGAATGAGAATTAATGGTATTCGTCGTATACCCATAGTGAGTCAGGCAGGAGGGTTAGTGGGTATTTTATCAATTGATGATATTTTGGATGTGATTTCAGAGCAACTTATGGATGTTGATCAAATCATAGCAAATGAGCATGACAGAGAAAAAGAACATCGGCCGACAAACTTTCGGCATTGATTTTTTTTTAATTTTATCATTTTTAACTCATAGAATAAGGAGCATCATATGAAATTCCCTAAATATTTTACGACATTTTTTAGCGTGATCGTTTTATTATTACCTCTGCAAAGTAGTTTTTCTGAAGAGAGTGTTTACGGCTGGAACATGATGACGGAGCAAGAACGTATTCAGCATCGTGAAACCATGCATAACTTTAAAACGAATGAAGAAAGAGAGCGTTATCGAATCGAACATCATAAAAGGATGCAAGAACGAGCTAAAGAAAGAGGTTTGAGTATGCCGGCTATGCCTCGTGACCGAATGGGTACGGGTATGGGATCGGGTATGGGATCGGGCTCAGGATCGGGGCAGGGTGGAGGAAAAGGACGTTAATATTATGGTCTGATATTACAGATGATTATATTGATTACATGTATATAACAAACACATGTAATTATATTCACATAATTCAAATTTATTAGTCAGGTAGAGGTTATGACTGGAGAAACACTTCATATGAGCCATTGGAATGATGTAGACGAATATGGAAGAACTAAACTGCACCATGCGGCAAATTATGGCACCACTCATTTAGTTGCATTTTTATTAGAGGAGGGGGTTGATGTAAATTCACAAGATAATGATGGATGGACAGCTTTACATTTTGCTGCCCAAAATAGTCATTTTGAACTGATCGATTTACTCCTGGAAAATAATGCGAATCCAAATTTATGTGATAAACAAGGAAATACACCGTTGTGGGTGGCGGTCATCTACGCAGAGGGAAAGTATGCGGGAATAAAATCTTTATTAAGAAATAAAGCTGACCCTTATCATGAAAATCA